>OGHJ01000271.1_pt1 | contig 85475 bp, 104 predicted proteins | sample 1571351 | NCBI WGS metagenome assembly OGHJ01 (sample SAMEA2582037, study PRJEB24529) | metagenome | biome: Human gut stool | place: China | collected 2011 | reverse complement strand
ATCTCTAATACATTGTTGCATATTCTCAGAATAAGTACCCCAATATAGATTATCTACGTGATTATTTAAAGGATTGTTATCCTTATGACATACACAGGGTTTATTTAAAGGGTTTGGTATATAAGCTTCAGCTACCAATCTAGATACCTTTAAAGAACGGGTTATACCTTTAACACATACATGAACCTTTGGGCATGGGTATTTACCTTTACGATTAGTATGTATAGATATATGTAATTTTTTCCAAGACCCCTTTCGTTTTTGGAATATCTTACCACTACGACCATCTATATATTCATCTTTTCTAAATACTTGACCTTGTTCACTTACAAAATGACAAGGTAAACTAGGAATATTTTCTTTCATTTGTTTACTCACATTTTAAATTTCACACTTATATAGTCACAATGGAAAAATTTAATCTACTTGGTATTTGTGCAGGTCAGGGAGCTTTATTATTCCCTTTCCTGAGATCTAAAAAATTTAATCTACTTGGAAATATTGAACCAAGATCGGTTTTTCACACAAAATCTGAAAGCCAGTGGAAAGCTAATTTCAAGGGTATACCTTTCTTAAAAGGTTATGAATTACCCAAAGATTGGCATCCAGATATTATATTATCTAGCCCAGATTGTGGTAGTTGCTCAGTTATGAGGTTATCTAAATCAAAGACTCTTGGTGACCCTAAAAGTAATAAAAGTATACAACTAGTATTTCAGTCAATTCAATATTACGAACCTGCTCTCTTTCTTATAGAAAACCTACCAAGACTACTATCTCTCATTTCTAAAGAAATGTTAATGGACTTCTTTAAGAACTATAAACTTATTTTTCACGAAAGAAGCGTTTCTGACTTCGGAAACTCCCAAGTATCAAGAAAGAGATTAGTTATTGTCGGGGTTCATTTAGACAAGGGTAAGAAGTATTTGAATTCATTTAATGAAGTGTTTCAAGTAAATACTCCAAAACTTACTAGAGATTTACTAGTACCAGCTCCAGAGGAAGCTTTTATCCCTTTCACTGATAAAGTTTTAGCCATGTATGATTATCGGAAATTACCTGAAAAGAAAAATCTTACAGTTAGACAGGTTAGACAGCTTTGGATTAAGGATTTCAAAGATGAAAAGAAATGGCCAATCAAAACTGCTAAGATGAGTACTTTACCAGGAGTATATCGATTAGAAAATGATAAACCTCCTTTAACTTTGAGACCATCAGATAGGCAATTCAGACCCGATGGTTATCCTTTGGGAATAAAGGATTTCAAGGCAATTATGGGATTTCCTGAAAACTACCGAGTATTTATTCGGGGATTTGCTACTTGGGACCCTAAGACTTATCATTACTGGTTAAATAAAGCTAGGTATACACTTGCTAAGGGTTCCGTATGTGAAGTAGGATTATGGTTTAAGGCCTGTATATAATATACTTGTATATATTTAAGTGGCCTAATACCTTCCCAATTCCCATCTTAACTTACCCATTAGGATATTCCTTCCTTCGGAAGGAAGGTATCTTTAGCTAAAGCTAAAGCTACTGTGCACGACGCGTTAAATTATATTATAAAAGAAGCCATACTCTTCGAGGTACCAAGTTTACTATGGAACATAAACAAACCTAAAACTCAAGAAATATGGAAAATTTGAAATTGACTCATGAAGAACGAAGAATACTTAAGTTGAATGGGATTCTTCCACAATCTATTGCTAAGCTAGTTAAGTCTAAAGTTATCCGATTAGCTTTCAAGTTAGGAAGTAGAATTTCAATGAGAGAATCTGAAAAATGTTATTTCATTGGAATTACTCTACCAAAATCCGAGAACTTAGACCTGGATTTATTTGAAGAACTGAAGAACAATGCTAATGAACTCAAAGAAATCATTCAAAAGTCTAAATTATGAATATGAAGAAACTTAAAGTTGCCATGATAGTCCTTTTACTAGGATTTACTATTTACCTTTGCTTCAGGAATTACAAACTGAATCAACAACTCAGTATGTTACCTGATAAAGAGGTCATTCAACATACTGATACAATTTATTTGAGGAAAGATTTCCTACCAATTTCCTACGATAATTTACTTAACCCAAGTAGAATCCTTCTCTACAATTCTCCGCATTCTTCGGTTAGCCAGGGTTTATGCAGTACCGATTCAGCCGAGATATCAGAGAAGGATTCTCTTGTTCAATTAGTAATCGATAAGAATCAACTTACATTGAGTTTCCTTAATCAAAACTCAGGAATTTATTCTAGTAGGTTATTCAATATCGACCCTAATAACTACAAGTATTCTTGGTATAACGGAAAACTTACCACACAAGAAATTAAATCTAGAATAAGATTAGTTCCTTATGTTTATGGTAAGTACCGACCCTTTAACAATCTATGGGATTTGGGAACAGGAATTTCAATCGAGACTAAGAGATTTAATTACAAACTGGGGATAAACAGTTTTTATTACCCAAGATATTTCTCAGGTATCAAAACTGATTTAGAACTGGTAGTAACTTATAAATTTTAGATTTTATGGCAAAGAAGATACAGGAAACACCCACTAACCTTACAAGAGAAGAATTATCTAATCTATCTAGGGTTACAACGGATGTTTTCTTTTTCAGTCTTTTTTGTTATGTGATACATCCAGTGAGAGGAAAGGTTCGATTTGAATTATATCCGTATCAAAAAGCCGTATTATACCAATTTATACTCCAGAGATTCAATATCTTGTTAAAGTTCAGGCAAGCGGGTATTACAGAACTTATATCTATGTACTGCTTATGGTTGGCATCATATCATCCTAATAAGAAGATAAACATTATCTCCATTAAGGATACTACAGCTAAAAAGGTACTTAAGAAGATTAAGTTCATGTATAAGAATCTTCCATGGTATATGCAAACCCCGATCATTAACGGAAGAACTGGGGAATTTGGTTCTGCCTCTATGATTGAATTCGATAATGGTTCATTCATAGAATCCATTCCAACATCTTCCGAAGCAGGTCGTTCAGAATCTCTTTCTCTTCTGGTCATTGATGAGGCTGCAATCGTTCGGTGGGCATCAGCTATTTGGGCAGCTGCCTTCCCTACGCTTTCCACCGGAGGTTCAGCCATCATCAATTCTACTCCATACGGTATGGGTAATTTTTACCATTCAACATGGGTAGATGCTATAGCTGGAGGTAATCCTTTCAATGCTATTCGATTATATTGGCAGATGCACCCAGAACGGGATCAATCTTGGTATGACCAGATGGCTTCTGCATTGGGTCCAAAAAGAACTGCACAAGAAATCGATGGAGACTTTCTTTCTTCAGGTAATACAGTATTTGATATGGCAGATATCAAGGCTATCGAAGATTGCTTAAGTGATTATCCAGTTTTAAAATATCGTTTCAATCGTCAGTATAGACAATTCAACGAACCAGATCCAAATAAACAGTACTTTATCGGTGCAGACGTTGCAACAGGTAGAGGCTCAGACTATTCTTCTTTCACTTGTATGGACAAGCTGGGAGAAGAACAAGTTGTGTATAAGGGAAGAATGGCAGTAGATAAATATGCTAGGTTACTGGGAGATACTGGGCAATTATTTAATTTTGCTGTTGTAGCTCCAGAATCTAACGACGTTGGGTTAGCAGTAACTTCTGCTCTTCAGTCAGAAGGTTACCCTAATCTATACTACTATCAAAAGCTTCTGAAAAAGAAAGGTAAGTCCAGACCCGAGGTTGATAAATCTCCAGGTTGGTTAACTACCCAAAAGAATCGTTCAGTAATTATAGAGGGTCTAGAACAAGATATTCGAGAAGAGAATATCATTGTGAAAGATCCTTTCTTTGTTCAAGAAGCTCCTACCTTTATATATGATGGTTTGGGTAGACCCGTAGCCATGGGTAAACACCGAAATAATACTTCTGCTGTAGATGTGGATTTGGAAGGAGATGTTTATTCTGATGATGATATATTTGGTAAAGCAATATGTAATCACATACGAAAAGGAAAAACTAATGTAATAATACAACCGAAATGAAAATTCTTAAGTTTTTTGGATTCGATAGAAGGAATCGATCTCCAATACAAGAAAACAAGGCTAATCCTCCAAGTAAAAAAGAGGAGGTACCTATTTCACCCGGTAGAGTATCGGAACCGGATGATGACCCAGGTAACTTCATTCATACATTGAAAGGCTTAACTCAGATGGTTACGCCTTCTTTTCGTGTTGAAGTGATTCAGCTTTTAAGGGATTTATATAAAGTGAATCCAGATGTTAACATAGCTTTACAGGATATGTTTAAGCTTGCTAATACTGGTCACAACATAACCTTCCCTAATAATACCGATAAAGAGGCTGATAAGATGAGAGATCATCTTTCTAAGGTATCTCCCAAATGGTCTAACTATACTGCTGGTATGGATGGCTTGGTAAACAAGATGATAGTTCAATTGATGATTAGTGGAGCTATCTCAGTAGAAGCTGTACCAAATGAAAAGCTTGAGGGTTTAGCTACTATATTATTCCTCAAACCAGACAGGATAGTATTCAAAAGGGAGAATAACGGAGTTTATAGCCCATATCAGAGGAACACTCTTTGGAATGGCTCAAATAAGCAAGATTATATCAAACTTAATACAGAGACCTATTGTTATGTGGGTATGTATAATGATACTGATGAACCTTACGGAATACCTCCTTTTATGGCATCTTTGGATTCATTAAAGGGTCAGCATGATATGAAAACTAACTTTAAACATATCATGGAAATCTGTGGTATGGTTGGTTTTCTAGAGGCTTTGATGGAAAAACCCCAACAGAAACCCAATGAAAATGTAGAAGCTTATACTAAGAGATTAAATAGGGAGCTAATACGTTTGAAACAGAATGTAAGGGAAGGTATGAAGGATGGAGTAGTAACTGGTTACATAGATGATCATCAGTTTAAACTTAACTCTACCTCAAAAGAGATGAGCAATATTGATAAACCCTGGAATATGAACCAGCAATCAGTTGCTAATGGTTTGGGAGTAAATGGCAACCTAATTGGAGTACAAGCTTCCATTGGAGAAGGAGCAACTGGTATTATGCTTTCTAAGCTTATAAGTCAGCTAAAGAATATCCAAATGATAGTTTCTTATGTTCTTAAGTTTATTTATGAACTAGAACTACGTCTGGCTGGCTTTGATTGCAAGGGAATATCCATTACTTGGGGATCATCCACTATCTCTGATGAGGTTAAAATCCAACAGGGTAGACAATATAAGATTCAGAACCTTGACTTACTTTACAAGGCAGGTATCATTTCTCAACATCAATATGCTTGGGAAATGGGTTATGATTCCCCTTCAGAAGAAGAACCAAGAGTTTCATTGGAAGACCAATTTGCTAAGGGAGGTAATTCAGACCCACAAGAGGGTACTAAGAAGAAACAGAGACAGGACGATAAGAATCAATCCGCTCGTAGATCAAGAGATAAAAATAACCCGGCTCCTTCACGAGGAGATCAAAATACTAAATCAAGATGAGTAAACCGATTACTAAAAAGAACAGAGAACATTTAGATTCTTTAGTGATAGGTAGTGGTCATACTATAATGGCTGGGTATATCCCAACATCCATAGAACCACAAACCTTCTCGGAGAATTTTTATAAATGGGCTCAAACTTCTAAGGAGTCAGTCAGTCAATTTGGTTTTTGGGGAGGAGAAATAGATTATAATACCTATTATCCTGACTTGAAGCCAGAAGAACTTACTCCCAAAGATGAGGAGTTTATTGAACCAATGTTCAGATTATTATCTGCAACTATTGTGTCTAAGAACTGGAACCCTACCGATTTTGGTCAAAATGGAGTATTAAAAGCTTCTATGAGAATGCTCTTAGGACAAACAGTAAACTGTGACCATGAGACTAATATTGGTAATGCTATTGGAGCTGTATCACAAGTTATTTGGCAAGATGAATACAAGGATGGTTCTTTTGTTATTCCTGCAGGTATCAATGGTATATTAAAGATTGATGGTAAAGCAAATCCGAGAATTGCTAGAGGCATTCTTATGGATCCACCATCTATCCATTCTAATTCAGTAACAGTACAGTTTAAGTGGGATAAGTCTCACCCAAATATGGAAGATAACGAATTCTACCAGAAACTGGGTACCTATGATTCTAAGGGAGTTATGGTACGAAGAATCGTTACTGAAGTAGTAAGATACTTAGAAACTTCTTTGGTATCTCATGGAGCTGATGCTTTTGCTCAGAAGATTGGGGATGATGGTAAAATCATTAATCCCAATTTTGCCAAGAGAACTTGGGCTTCATACGAAGAATATAGGGATGATAAGTCTAAACAGTATTTCTTCTATGATACGAAAACTGATCTAGCTTTGTTCAGTGAAAATAACGATACTTCCCAATCTTATGATGATAACCAAGGAAATCAAAATCCTAATAATAAAGATATGAATGAACTACAAAAATTTTTAGAAAGAATCTTTGGTAAAGATTGCCTTACTCTTGCCGAAGGTACAGAGATGAACGAGGAAACTGCATTTGCAGCCATTCAGGAATTGGTTAATTCTCGTAACACTCTTCAGACTACTGTGGATAACTTAACTACAGAAAAAACTTCTCTTACAGAACAGGTTACTAATCTGAATGTAGAAGTTGCAAATCTGAAAGAAATGGCTCAGGTAGGTAAAAACCACATTGCATCTCTCCGTCAAAATGCCGTTGCAACCTATAAAAAACTTATGGGTGACAAAGCTGATGAAACTATCGTTACAATGTTGAATGCCGAAACTACCGGCATGGTAACTTTGATCTCTCTTACTAAAGATTACCAAGCTCGATTGGAAGAAAAATTCCCAATGACCTGTGCTAAATGCGGTTCTCACGATGTAAGCCGTGCTTCTTCTGCAACTGAGGCAGAGGATAAATCCGATAACAAAGCTACTGCTCAGAATTCCGAAAAGAGTACTGAAGAGATTCTGAAAGGTATCTATTCAAACAAATTAAAATAATCTCTAAAATAAGAAGAATATGAATACACATCCTACTACTAAGCTGGTAAATCAGGATCAACCGATGACTCTGTTTGGTGAAAAAACTCCCAGAGCGGTGATCTATAAGAGCGAATCTAACAAGTTACATCAGGCTTTCTGTGTAAAAGAAAACAAAGTTATTCATCAGGGTATGCCGGTAGCTTTGGATACCGATGGTAATATCGAACCTTATATCCCGGGTGGAGATGGCAGCCAGGTTTATCTGGGTATAGCTGTAACTGACAACATTAACCCTGCTTATCAGGCTCAAAGAAATTTCCCCGTAGAAGTAACTGTAGCTGTAGAAGCTTTCATGGTTGTAAACTGGGTAGCTAAAGAGGCTATGGAATGTGGTTATGTAAAACCCACAGATACCCTGTTGATTGACCGTTTCATCACTGCTGAAACTTCAGACGATGAAACAAAATTCATTAGCATCGTACCGGCTGATGAAGCTAATGATATTATTCAAGTATTGGTACGCTAATCATTAACTGAACATTAAAAGAACAATGAATACAGAATTTGCACAATTGAAAATGGAAGACCTTAGAAAGGAACTTCCGGAAATGGTAAGAAGTTTGGAAGCATACCGTCAGGGTTCCAACAACACATTGCCTATTGAAGTTACTCTGGAAGAACTGGTACAGGGTAAATATGGTGTATCACAGGATGCCTTCTTCGAAAAGTTGGGTATTAATCCTAAGATTGATACAATGCAGAACATCTTCACTATGCCGCAACAGAATATCCGTTGGATTGTACCGGAAATCATCCGTGCTGCTATTACAACTGGTATGCGCCAGGCACCTTTCTACCCGAACATCATTGCTTCAGACCAATCCATTAATGGTTTGCAGGTAACTATGCCGATGGTAAATATGTCGGATGCTGCTCCCGCTAAGGTAAATGAAGCAGAAACAATTCCTTTGGGAGATGTAAGCTTCGGACAGAAATCAGTTTCTCTGTTCAAAATCGGTAAAGGATTTAAACTTACTGACGAAGTTAAGAACTACGTTTCAATCGATGTATTGGGAATTTATCTCCGTGACTTTGGTATTCAGTTGGGTTATGCTATGGATACTTTGGCAATGGATGTTTTGATGAACGGTAACAAAGCTGATGGTTCTGAATCTGCTCCGGTTATTGGTGTATATGAAACAACCAACGGTATTACTTATAAAGACTTGTTGCATATCTGGGTTCGTGCTGCTCGTATGGGCCGTAACTTTACTACTATGATTGGTGGTGAAGACCAGGCTATCGAGATGTTGAACTTGCCTGAATTTAAAGAACGTCACTCAGGAACTACAGAAGCTACACTGAATATCAAGTCTCCGGTTCCCAACAAGGCTGACTTCTATATTCACCCGGGAACTCCCGATCAGCAGTTGTTGATGGTAGATACCAGTGCTGCCTTGATTAAGCTTACTGCTAAACAGTTGATGCTTGAATCAGAAAGAATCGTATCTAATCAGACTGAAGCAGTATATGCTTCTCTGACTACTGGTTTCTCTAAGATGTACCAGGATGCTGTTCTTCTGTTGGCAGCTAACAAGAAATTCTCTGAAGCTGGATTCCCGAGCTTCATGAACATTGACCCATATTTATTGGTTAACTTAGAATAATATCCGGGATTTCTTCATTGTATTTTTGTCTAATTTCTCCCCCGAACAGTTTCAATCCATTCTGTTCGGGGTTTTATATTATAACCTAAAAATAAAAGATTATGGCTACTACTTATATTGTAACAGTTGGAACTAATGCCTACAGTTTTAACGACCAGGTAACAGGTATTTCAATTGCAAAAGGCGAAGAGAGAGAACTTACTGCCCGTCAGTACAGAACAAAACGTATTCAGAGAGCTTTAGTTTCTGGCCACTTGGTTTTAGTTCCGGATAAGAACAAAACTGCCAAGTATACTGCTGAGGATATCGAAAAGCTTGACAAGAAGCTAGCTGCTCAGTTTGCAAAGGGTATGGAAATCAGTAAGATTGCCAAAGCTTATTCACTTGAAGAAGCTAAGCTGATTGCTAAGAAACATGAAATCGAAGCTGATCCGAAAGATACCGTAAAAGATATCCTTGAAGTTTTACTTGAAGATTTCGAAGAAAACAAAGAATAAACAAATCCGAATATAAATGAAAAAGAATCTAGACTTCACATATGTAACATCAGGTCTGGAAGTTTCATTTAGAGTATTAACCAAAGTCCCGGCCAAATCCATTTTTGACTGGGACTTTGGCGATGATAAGGGAGAGGTTTTCAATGGTGGAAGACATCAATCTTACTCTTATGAGAAGTCTGGATTTTATGATGTAACACTACATGTCACTAATTCTGAAGGATTAGATTTGACTTGTACTAGAACCGTAGTTGTATGTAATTATGGGCATACTACTCTTCAGGATACCATCTACAATTTAATAGATAGGTATATTCCCAAAGAATTGCATGAGAGTATGACCATAGAAGATAAAACTGCATACATCACTAAATGGCAATTATATATCTTCCCACTAGTAAATCATACTATACCACCAGATAAATATAATGATGAATTATGGTATGAGGGACTAGAAAACCAATTAATTATGGAATTGGCAGTATGGGATTATCTCAATATACAAATACAAAATATACTGTTGGTTGCAGGAAATAGTTTTAGAGAAATTATCTCCACTGAATCTCATGGACCAGACCAAGATGGTGATTCACCTGGAGAACATGCTAGAGGAGATAGGATAAAACAAATTACTACGGGTCCTACTGAGGTACAGTATTATGATAAAATATCCGAAAGTATATCTAGCTTATGGAGTACTTATTCAAAGATGATTCAACCTGGAGGGTATATGGATGAACTAAGAAAGAATCTATGTATGCTGGCATCTAGGTTAGAGATATACTTACCATTCTGTGATCAAATTGAACGGTTAGTAGTACCAAAAGTAGTAAATCATCGAAAACCAACTCCTTTGGGAGGACCTAATCCAACAGCTCCTCTCAATAAAGCAAGTAAACCTTCGTTAACCATAATAGATAAGAAATCATGACAAAAGAACCTTGGAGAATGGTTAAGAACCATTCTTGGAATAGGTATAAAAAGATTATCACTGATTTCTTAGACTGGGATGCTGGAAGACAAACAATTACTTGGGCTAAACACGTTAATCAATATCTAAATCATGCTGAGGATGATAGCCCAAGATATTATAATATTCCCATAGAAGCTTTATGCTACTACAATGCTTTTAGGAACTGGCCAATAAATAAAGCCACAGTTTCTGGAGAATTAGATGATGAGAACCTTTCTATACTTATTTCAAAGAATTACATAGAACAAATCGGATATCTCAATCAGGAAGGTTATTGGAACTTTAACTGGTCTGAGGATAGATTTGTTATCAATGGGATAGTATATAAACCTTCTGGAGATACTCAAGTATCTCAGGCTAAAGATGAAGCTTTGGTATTCTTGGTAATCCTCAAAAGGGATAGAGATACTAAAATCAAATTCGTAGAACAAAATCCATAAAGATATGAAAATGTTAATGTTACGTTTCACCAAGCTTAACAATGTAGAGGGCGATTGGTGGGACAGTAATCTTATAATCTTGAATGGACCTTCTGGAGTTCACATAGAGATGCCTGGTACTGGTAATTCGGCTACTACCATGCAATCTATGACTGGTATGAAGTTCGTATCAAATTACCAAGATTACTTTGGAGAGGTATGGGATAAAGATATACCTCATATAGGCTTTGGCCAAGTTATTAAGTTCAGAGTTAGGAAATTACCTGATTATGCCGTAGTAGTTGGGGATATAGAGGATGGAGGAGATGTTGACCCAGATAATCCAGATGATATCCCAAATGCTTTTGCTGGTAAAGAAAAAGAATACTTCCGTGGTAATAACTCAGAACTGTTATTGGGAAAGAATAAAGTAACACCTTAAAATATATACATATGTACGTTAGTAAATACTACACTTGCGAAGAGATTGACCAACGGCTATTACAGGGTTATTATGATGACTCTTTGGCTCATGGTTTTGTTGGAACTCTTAAAGAGTTCTGGGCATTCTTCTTATCAATTGCAAACAAGGTAGATAAGAAAGAAGGTTGGGATTTGTCAGAAAATAACTTCTCTGATGAATTGCTAGAAAAACTGAATGGAATTGAGGAACATGCTAACTACGTTACTAAAGTTTCTCAACTAGAAAATGATTTGAAATATCAGACTCAAGAACAAGTTGAGAAATATATACATGACTTAGTAGATGGTGCTGATGATGCTTTGGATACATTAAAGGAATTAGCTGAAGCATTAAACAATGACCCGAACTTTGCTACCAATATCACTAACCGATTAACTGAATTACGTACTCAATTAGAAGCTGAGGTAACTAGAGCTAAGAACCGTGAAAACGAATTAGCTTCTCAGATTAAGATTGTGAACGATAACTTGGTTAACTCGGTTAATACGTTGAATGCAACTATCATTAAAGTAGTACAAGATATTACTAGGATGATAGAAGCAATCAATGCTCGTATTCAAAAGGTAGAAGACCGGGTTGGTGATTTGGAAGTAGAAACTGACAATAACTTAACTGAAGCTAAAGAATATGCTAAGGAATTGGTAGATAAGGAAGCTGCTGAACGTAGAGCTGCTGATGAGAAACTGACCGAGGCTGTTCATAAGGTACAGTTAGACCATACTAGGGATATTGCCGACTTAAATAATAAGATTCTAACCGAGGCTTCAGAAAGAGCAAATGCAGATGTAGCATTAGAATCTAAACTGAACACCGAAATCAGTGATCGTAAAACTGCAGACCAAGAACTTGAATCCAAGATTAATGCTGAAGCTGCAGCTCGTACTGCTCAGGATGAAGTATTACACCAACAGATTGTAAAGGAAACTTCTGACCGTCAGAATGCAGATAATGGTTTACAGCAGAACATTACTCAAGAAGCTCAGAACCGTCAGAATGCAGATACTGTACTTCAGAACAATATTGATAACGAGAAAGAAACTCGAATTGCTCAAGATGAAATCCTTGACCATAAGATTGAGGATTTGAAAACTCAGGCCGGTACAGATAAAACCGAATTGCTTGAAAAACTAGAGCAAGAAAAGCAAGAACGTATTGCTGCCGATAAAGACTTAGATAATCGTAAGGTAGATAAAAGAGAAGGTTATTCTCTTACTAAAAACGACTTTACCGATATTCTCAAGGCTAAATTGGATGGCATTGAAGAACATGCTAATTATATCACAAAAGTATCTCAGCTTATCAATGATGCTGGTTATCAAACTGAAGCAGATCTTCAGGCAGCTATTGAAAAGATTATTGGGGAAGCTCCAGAGGTTCTTGATACTTTGAAGGAGATTGCAGATGCTTTGGGTAATGACCCAAACTTTGCAACTACAATTACCAAGAAATTGGCTGCTATTACCGAACAGTTGAATCAAGAAATTACTAATCGTACAGAAGCTGATGCCCAGGTACAGGCTAATGTAGATAAGGAAGTTTCTGACCGTAAGGAAGCTGATACTGCTCTTGAGGCTAAGTTGAAAGAATACGTTGATAATGAAGTAGATAAAATTACTGGTAACACTGACGGTATTCAAGCTAGTCTGAATAAGGAAATCCAAGATAGAAAAGATGCCGATGCTGCATTACAAGCTGCTATCACTAAGGAAGAAACGGATCGTAAGGCTGCTGATGCTGCATTAGATACTCGAGTAACTGCTAATGCTACTAAGATACAAGAATTGGCTTTATCTATTCAGGATGCGGTAAATACCGTTAAAAATGAACTTCAGGCTAAGATAGATGCTTTGCAAACAGAAGTAAATACTAACAAGGCAAATATCCAACGTAATACTGACAGATTAAATGACCAGATTACTAAGGAAGCTGAAGATTATGCTGAATTAAAAGGCATGGTTAATGCAGAAGCTGAAGCAAGAGCCAATGCTGATACTAATCTTAAGTCTCAGGTAGATAAGGTAAATATCGACTTGAACACTGAGGTTTCAAAGAGAGAAGCTGGTGATACTGTTTTACAGCAGAATATCGATAAGGAGATCTCTGATAGAACTGCAGCAGATACTTTATTAGATAATAAGTTCACTGGCTTGATAAATACTGAATCTACTGCCCGGGCAAATGAAGATGAGAAAATCAATGCTCGAATCGACCAGGAGATTAAAGATCGTAAGGCAGGAGATGATGCTTTAAGTGCTCGGATTGATACTCTTAATGGTGGAGTAACTGGTTCTTTAGCTGAGCTCAGGGAGAAAGTAACTAATAACACTACTGCTATTCAAACCGAAGTAGAAAGAGCTAAGGCTGCTGAACAAACTCTTAAGGATTCTCTGACTACAGCTATGGAAAATCACAAAGATGATTTGGTAGCTATATCTAAAGATATCAATGATGAGGCTCAAAGTAGACTACAAGAAGATACCAAGCTTCAGAATAATATTGATACCGAAACCCTTAATCGTACTCAGGCAGACACTCTGTTAGAGAATAAGATTACTCAGGAAGTATCAGATAGAGTTCAGGCTGTTGAAAACTTGAATGACCGAAAGGTTGATAAAGTAGATGGCAAAGAGCTTTCTTCAAATGACTTTACCGACTTATTAAAAGCTAAGTTAGATAATATCCAGGAATTTGCTAACTACATTACTAAGGTATCTCAATTGGAAAACGATTCTAACTATCAGAATGCCGAACAAGTAGAAGCTGCAATCCAAAAGGTTATTGGTTCTGCTCCTGGAGTATTAGATACACTAGAAGAGATTGCAAAAGCATTGGGAGATGATCCTAACTTTGCAACTACAATTACTAATAAGCTGACTGAACTTAAAGGTATTATAGATAAGGAAATCTCCGATAGAACTGCAGCTGATGAACAAGTTACTCAGAAGTTTACTGAATTAAGTACTACTCTTAATGCTACAGTAAGTGAACTGAGAACTTTCGTAACAGAAACTCGTTCTGAATTATTAACAAAGGCTCAGGCTCAGGATGAATTAATTGCTAAGAATACTGCTAATATTCAACGTAACCTAGAATTAATTCAGGGATTACAAAGTAATCAGAATACTGGTTATCTTGAAATCAAGGAACTGTTGAATACAGAAATCGAGGCTAGAAAGGCTGAGGATATTCGTATTGAAGCTAAAGTAGATAAGAATACTCAGGATCTTACTACAGAACGTAATGAGCGTATTGCTGCAGATAAAGTTCTTCAGGATAATATCGATGCTGAAGAGGCTGCAAGAATTGCTGCTGATAATGCTCTGGGTAAACGTATAGATAAAGAAATCGAAGATAGAAAAGCAGCTGATACCGCACTTGAGAATAAATTTAATGGTATCACTAATGGTTTAGATGAACGTCTTCAGAAAGAAGAAGCAACTTCAAATGCTTTACCCTTAACTATGGTTACGGAAATTGATCCGAACTTGGTTATCAATGGTACTTCTGCTGAAGTAAACTTTAAGAGTTCTGTAAAAGGAGAAGGTAATCTCTATGGAGAACCTATGCCTCGTAAGTTTGCTATCCCTGCTTCTACAGATGCTAAAGCCGGTCTTCAATCAGCTGCCGATAAGAAAAGATGGAATTCTATGCCTGGTAATATAATCACTGGAGCTAGTTATACTGCTAAAGCTGATGTAGTTACTACTAATGTAAATAGAAGTACTTACAATGCTGAGGAAGGTATACAAAAATCTAATGATTTCACTATAGATATACCTGCTTCTACATCAGAGAAGGCCGGTGTACAAACTGCAGCCGATAAGAAGTTATTCGATTCTGTTCCTCAGACTATAGTTGTGGGAGAAGGTGCAACTTCAAATGATAAAAAGGTTACCATATCAGTAAACAGAAAAACTGTAAGTGAAGGAGTATATAAAGATGATAATACTGTTTTCAATTTACCAGTGGCTTCAACTACTAAAGCTGGTACTATGTCTGCTGCAGATAAGAAATTGTTGGATTCTCTACCTTTAAATATATTAACTGATAGTACTACAATTGAACGGGATAGTACAAAGGTGGTTATAAAAAGGGGTTATGTTAATAAGAATAGTGGGGTATATGACAACAACCAACCTCTATACAATTTAATAAACCTACCTGCTTCTACATCAGAGAAGGCCGGTGTACAAACTGCAGCCGATAAAAAGAAATGGGATTCTCTTCCGGATGAATTTATTACTAATATCAAACAGGGGCCAAAATCTATAGATAGGGTAATCCTTACTAAGAATACTTCTTCTTACTCTCTTGAAAATGGTGTGTATCAAGTTAGAGACGAGATAGCAGATATAGTAGCAGCAACTAAAACTACTGCAGGTGTAATGTCAGCTCAAGATAAGATTAACTTGGATGAAACCTTACCAAATGCAATAGCAAAAGAGGTTCAAGATAGAAAAGATGCAATAGCTGCCCTTGAATCTTCTTCTAATGCTTCTATAAAAGCTCTAGAAAAGAAGCATGATGATTTTGTAGCAACTAAGGGTAAGGCTAATGGATTTGCATCTTTGGATGGTAATGGATTAGTACCCTCTAGTCAATTGCCTTCTTATGTTGATGATGTTATCGAAGCTTATGCTACTTATGATATCAGTGAAACTGGAAAGCTGAGCAATATTAAATTATATTCTGACCCAGATCATGCTAATCCTATTACTGGAGAATCAGGTAAGATATATTTGAATATTACCCAGGATGAACCCTCTTATCAATTCCGTTGGTCAGGTACTCAATTTGTAGATAGTAATACTTCTTCTCTGATACTTGGAGAAGTTACTGGTACTGCTTATGATGGAGGTAAGGGTAAATACTTATCCAATTGGAGGAAATCTCTGGTGAATAACTTAAAATTTTATTCTCACATCAAGGATAACGGGGCTTGGACTAGAAATGCCAACGAGGTTAGATTAAACTTTGATTGTTCAAATTTCAATGACCCAGTAAGTGTAAATTCTTATAACGAACCTATACCTGCTGCTACTAAAGATTTAGCTGGTGTACAAACTGCAGCAGATAAGAAACTGTTTGATTCTATCCCGGGTACTATTATAATTTCTGGTAAAGGAGTAGTTCAGAATACGGATAAAATTTGGGTACAGATTAGTAAATCTACTAAAGCTGATGGAGTATATGGTGAAGCTACTACACAGACATTAGAAATTTTAGCTGCTAATGCTAATCGAGCTGGAGTATTGACTCGGGAGATGTTCAATAAACTTAACTCTGGTCTGAATGGAGATATTACCAATGCCCTGAATGAAGCTAAGGCTTATACGGATGCTGCTAAAACTGCTCTGAATAAATTGATTACCGATGAGGCTGCTGCTAGACAAGCTGCTGATGATAAGGTTATCCAAGATCTGAATGCTCATATAGGTAATACAAGTAACCCTCACAAGGTTACTAAAGCTCAGGTAGGATTGGGTAATGTACAGAACTTAGCTCCTGCAGATATGCCAGTATCTACTGCTCAAGCTACTGCTATTGCAGATGCTAAGGCCGCAGGTACAAAAGCTCAGACCGACTTAAATACTCATGCAAACAGAAGAGATAATCCTCATAATGTAACTAGAGCTCAATTAGGATTGGCTACTACAGACCAAGTAGTATTTGCTAAAACTACTGCAGCTTCTGGTTTCTGGAAGGAATCAGATGGTAGATTAAAATCTCAAGTAGAGAATTTGAACCATACTCTGGACCAAATCTGTAATATACCTACAGTTCACTTCAAGATGAATGGCAAATACCAAGTGGGAACTATTGCTCAGAGCTTAGAGGAAATTGAACCTCTGTTGGTATCAGAGAATACTATACCTGCTTCTCAAGTACCTAACCAATCTAGATTCGAAACTTTCGTCGGAGAAGATGGTCAGGAATATGTAAAAGTAAAAGTGGTAGAGTATGAAATGCTCAGTGTCATGGCTCTTGAGGGAGTTAAGTTATTGAGAAAAGAATTCGAAGACTTTAAGAAACAATTAAACAATAAGTAATATGGCAGAAATAGCAACTTGGAGTGCTATTCTGAATAAGACCGGCCTTGGTAAGACCTCTAATGAGTGCCCTACCAAGGCTGAGTTGTTAGCACTCAATAATGGTAAGGACTCCAATGTTGACAAGGTTATTGTAATTAGTAATGCTGCTAGCTATGGTAACAATGAATGTGTCAAGTTAGAGGATATCAATGCCGAGCAATGGATTTATACATTCCAGTGGAATCCGAATGGTAATCCTTCTTTTAATGCTCCAGCTACTGGAGGTACATACCCCTTTGGTTCATATGCTTCTAATCGAGTTAAGCAAGTAAACGGTGTTAATACTACTATCTCTCAAAGTTTGGTGAATGATGTCACTAAAACTTCGGAAGGTTCTTGGTATACTACAGATTACGACGGTAATAAAGGTAGAATAGTACCCAACAATACATCTACTAATAGTAAATCAATCACTGTAACTTGGACTCAGAAGTATTCGGGTAAAACCCTACAGGCAACATTTACCCAGGCAGCAGGTAGAAAAGTTTATTCTTCATGGAGTTATAACTGTAGAGTAGATAAAACTTCTTTCAGTTACAGTGGAGGTCAATCTAATGTAACTGCTAAGAGTGCAAGTAGAACTTATACTTGGAATGGTCAAGGTAGTAGTTATACAGAATCAGAAACTGCTACTGTAAGAGTTTCTAGTCCGGCTTCTATTAGTGGTAATAGTATTTCTATCCCAAGTAATAGTGGTTCTGCTAGAAATTTTACGGTTACTTTCGATTTCCCAACTGCTACAGACCAGACTATCTCAATTTCTCAGGAAGGAGGTCAAGTAACCTATGTAGATCACCTATCTATAGACCCAACTACTAAAAATGTACCTGGAACTGGTTCAGGATTTAGGTTGACAGTAAATGCCAATTATGATAAATATATAAACGGAACTTATGTAGAAAACATTAGAACTACTTATACTTCAGCTGAAGTAGTTGAGGGAACTTCATCTGATATTACCATCTCTGGTAAAACTTCTAGTGGATGTAGTATTAGTGTAGCACCAAACCCTAACTCATCACCTAGAACTTTTAAGATTAAGTTTACTTACGATACGGCAACTCCTGTATATTTAACAATTACACAGAATTCGGCTGAGGTAACTTATCCTAGTAGTGGTATGGTATTTGAACACAGTACCCAACAGAATAGTGGATATAAAACTAGTACTTTATCTATAGGTACTGTTGAAGGTAAAGGAGGTAATATTTCTTTTTATATAAAAAGCTATAGGTCTAGATATGTTAACGGTTCTTTAAGTTCTACCGAAGCTATTAAACCTACTCTTATTTTGCCATCCGGAGTAACCGAAACTATTACTAATGTGAGTGGTTATTACTTTAAAGTAACTATTACCATACCTGAGCATTCAAAGCCTGCAAGCAGAACTCTTACAATCAGAGCTAATCAACCTAATGGCTTAGATAGAGAGTTAGTACAAACTGTACAACAGAGTGCTTCAACTTATGAGTTTGGTATTAGAGAAAACTCGGGGGATTCTTTGAGTACTTCTCTTACTTATTCTGGTTGGCCAAGCTCAGACTCATCCTTCAATAGACCTGTAAGAGTATATTCTAGGAAGAATGGTAATCAATTCCTTAATTGGGCTTTATCTTCTAATGTGGATTGGATTACTATATCTGGTTCAGGTGCTGGGGCTACATATAAGGTATCTACTAATAACAGTAGTTCATCTAGAACAGGAATTATTACCTTTACTCAGGGAGAATCCAATAAAACTTGTACTCTGACAATAGTTCAAGAAGCAGGAGATGTCTATAAGTTTTATATTACTGACCCAGATGGTAATGGGTATTACACCGATTTCACCTTCTTAGCTCCTTCAGATCATCAATTGGTAAATAAACATGTATTTAATATTATCTCTACTCACAATGGTAGTCCCTTATCTGTAGACGATCTAGAGGTAGTCCATTCGGAGATAGAGAAATTCGGCTTGGTAATCACACAAGATACTCAATCCCCATTCAGGTTTATGGCATATATAACTATAAATGGATCTACTGTAAGAACTGCAGCAGATACTTATAGACAGAAGCCATCTGGAAAAACAGTAATTTTCAGAGTTCTTCAAGAAGCAAAAATAGATAATTTCAGATTGGAATTAAGTTTAAATATTTCAAATGGTAATGATCAAGAAGATACGTGGGGATTATTTGATACGGCTGATATGCCTCATACTTCTAACTTTATGTATGCTATGAGCTTAATACGTGAAGGTATTATAGTAGACTCAGTAGAAGGTAAAATAACTGTGAATTCTCTTCAAAGTACTACTGAGAATAGAGGGGTTGGAGATAATGTTTATGTATGGGCCTATAATTCTGTAAGAGGTTTATGGTTATTAATTGGTAACTTTAGGATTGAAGAGGGGAATAATACCCATCATTGGGATGTTTCTTGGCCCACCTAGACAATTTAATCCTAAACACAACACTAGTACATTTATTGATAGATAAATTTAATTATTAACTTTAAAACTAAATCATTATGGAAGTTAAATCTGGTGAAGGTACTGTAGTGGTTGCGGATCGTAATCGTTATAGTGATGAATGTTGTAATAATCGAGGATGGGGCTCCGGTTGGGGTGCTGTCGGTGGAGCTTTAGTAGGTGGTGGTTTTGGTGCTGCTGCAGTTTCTGTGTGGGACAAAATCAATGACACAAAAGCTGATATCCAAAAAGTGGAATCTACTGTTCAGGAAGCAAAAGCTGGTATTTACAAAGACATATCTGATGCTGCTCGTGGAGTTACTTCTGAAGTTGCAGGAGTTTCTAGACAAGTAGAGGGTGTAGGTAAAGAAGTACTTAACAATCGCTTTGCTACTGAACGTGGCCTTTGTGATCTTGGTTATAAGACTAATTCTGATATCCGGGATTCTCGTGATCAAATGGGAGCAGGGTTCAATCGGGTTATGGATCGTCTTTGCCAGATGGAACATCAACAGTCAAATTGCTGCTGTGAAATTAAGAGCTTAGTTAGAGAATCCGAAAACAGATTAGCTCTTCAGGCAGAACGTAATCATTGCGAGGTAATGAAAGGCCAGCAAGAGATTAAGTGTCTGATTGAGAACACTGCAAAAGACCAAGAAATTGCTAGACTGAATCGAGTAGTTGATGCTCAAAGAGATCAGAACATTATTAACTCGGTAGTACAGGCTTTAGGTAATAAAACTGCATAATTTCTATTAAAGTTGATTAGGGAAAAGGGAGGTACCTGTAGCGGGTATTTCCCTTTTTTCGTTTTAATCTAGTAAGAAACATGGAAGAAGATAATAAACTACAAACCTTTACTCTCCTCCAAATGCAACTACCGGCTCCTAATTTAGAGGTAGCAAAGAGAGTAGCCGATGAAGCACAAAGACTGATAGATATCTATGGATACTATAATTTCTTGAACCTAGTAGAATTTATGAAACAGAATCCCAGTATGGTTCAAATGGGATTAAGTCTAATCAATAAAAATAATGCAGTATGGAAGAAATGAAATTTAAATCATTACAAAGAGGAGATTCAGTCTTTACTCTAGAAAGAGACAGAAGATCAATGTACCCAATCTTTGACCGAGCTAAAGTAGTAAAGGTAGGAGAAAGTAAACCCAGAGCTAATGAAAATGGTGATGGCTTTTCTAATCTTATAGAAATTGTTCTTCAAGATTCCATTGGTACAGTAACAGTATATTTACCTTCGGATGGGAATGAGGGTATTTATAACAATGTGTACTACACTTTAATTGGAAGTAATATTGTAAACGAAGTATCATTGCAAAGGTCACAGGCTCTGGGTATTATTAATAATGTAGGTAAATACGAGAACATAATAAAGGAATGCGATAATATCCTTGCTATGTTTGAAAACAAGGAGCCCACTAATGGTAGTCAATTCAATGAAGAATTCGCTTCATTCAGGAAAGATGTAGTATCAGTATTACAATCACAACAGCAAGCCATAAACCTTATGATGGATTCACTTGGCTTGAATAAACCGAAGGAAAATCCAGATGGCAAGTAAGTCAGTAAACATAACTATAAGTACTCCCTTGGGAGACTTACAGATATATACTGACCCAAAAGAACAGGCTAGAGCTGAGAGGTTAATTGCAGAAACTCCTTCTATCATGAGGAATGCTTATGATAGAGCTACTGAGAAATTCGGCAATCAACTTCTCAGACTTGTGAAAAAATGCCTAAGAACGGGTACTCCTCCAAGAGGAACTCATTGGGATCCTCACTCGGCTAATACTATTAAACGATATGGAGAGCATACCCTTTTGAATTATACGGGTCAGTATTTGAGATCAGTACAAATAGTAAAACAGAAGAATCGAACTTACGTAGGTATACCTACTAACCTTAAGAAAACCAGAAAGGGTGATAGGACTAGTAAAAGAACATTGAACCAAGTAGCTATCATGTTAGAGTATGGTTCTAGAGGTGGTAATTTACCTCCAAGACCTCTATGGGCACCAGCTTTCGAACAAGTTGGTGGTAAGAAGGTTCTGAAGGAAACTATAGTAAGAGAACTTCGTAAAGAAATAAGGAAATATAGAAGATAATGGGATTCACTATAAGCAAGAATCAAGGTTCAGGTAGGACTGTTATAACGGTAACACCAGAAGAAAAGAATGCTACGGACAAAGATATAGTTCAGATCTTAACAGTAGAAGCTGTAGATGGGTCAACTAAAGAAGTAAAGCTTATCCACAAGAAAGGGGAAGGCAATTATGAATACACTTTCAGAGTTTCACCCACTGAATTATACTTTGAGCCTACAGGAGAAAGTAAAGAGGTTACTATTGTATCTACTAAACAAATGGTAATCAATGGAAAGAAAGTTGGTGATCCAGTTAATGTAAATTATACTAGGGAAAACTCGGGAGATGTATCTGGCTCTGGTACTACTCTTATCATGAGCTTAAACGATAATACTCATAATGATAAACTTGGCCAAGTAATTTTCATACAGGATGAATCAGGTAAAACTGTAGTTGTAACTTGTAGACAGGGTAAAAAAGAGAACACTGCTGGAGGGGATATTGGTCTTATCCAATTATGGTCTGGTTCTGGAGTTCCTGAAGGTTATGTACTTTGTGATGGAAGTCAAGTAAGTATAGCAGAATACCCAGAATTATATAAAGCTATTGGAGATAAGTATAATACTGCTTCTACTAAAGCTGGTTATATAAGTGTTCCAGACTTAAGAGGTAGATTTGTAGTAGGGTATGATCCAAGTAATCAGGATTATAATACCATTGGTAACATGGGAGGAGAAGCCCTAGTAACTCTTACTTTAGATCAAATACCACCACATAGTCATAAGATTACGTTTAAAGAAGAAAAATGGGGAGACAATGCTAGTAATCGACCATTCCCTAATCATACTAGGCCTGACTCAGGTTATTCTGCTGATACCCAAGTAACTGGTGGAGGTAGCCCTCATGAGAATAGACCACCATATTATGTATTGGCTTATGTAATGAAAATAAGATAGGAGGTAATTATGGTAAATTCACAAGAGATAGTAGAGAGAACCTTCTATATATGCTTATTGAATGTTCTCTTAGAAAAGAAGATGGGACTTAATCCTGAGGATTATTTACCTTTATCACAAGAGAATGAAAAGAGATTCCAAGAAGATAAGGAAGCAATAGATAAGTTCATTTACTTATTTGGTATAGGTAATAACCAGGTAAGAGGTCCTAAAACTTGTCCAAGGATAACTATAGAAAGCACTGCTTATTATCCTGGAGATATTGGAGTAGAGAAATATATAATTGGAGATAAATTAGAGGCAGGCAATTATCAGATGTCTGAGTTCCCTTACGAAACCAAAGATATCACTATTGATATTCATCTGGTAGCAACTACTCAGAATGATATGAGATTATTACACTCCATTCTTCATGAAGCATTACCCACTAGGGGATATATAAGACCTTACTTCAATGATTTAGAAGAATGGGATAAAGGTAGGATAGCTCCTACTGGGAATCTGTTTATAGAGATTGGTAATTTCTATGATCACCCAGATGAATCCCATGGATTATTGGAAAAGGTATACCAATATGTATGTAAGGATGGTATTATACCAGAAAAACTGGTAGAAATGGGGGATCTAATACCTATAAAAGATATAAGTCTTTTACTAGGACCAGAATACCAAAAGGACGAGGAGATGCTCAATCTCAATATACATGTTTAACTCAAAAATTTACTAAAATGAAAAAGTTAGTGTTTATGCTGATGGCACTCATTTTACCAGTGTCATTATTTGCTGCAGAAGTAGAACCTTCAACTGGTTCAGAGTTCGTAATCAATCTGGGTACCTTTACGGGTATAGTAACTTTGGTATCATCTTTGGTTACTCAGATACTAAAGGTAATCCCAGCTATCAAAGACAACAAACTTGCTAAGATTGGTATATCTGCCTTAGTAGGTATTCTTGTATGTCTTATAGCTTGGGGATTACAACTTACATCATTATTGGAAAACTACCCATTCTATCAGGTATTAATTTATGGATTAGCTGCTGGTTTATCAGGATGTGGTTTCTATGATGTGATTAAGGCTATCGGAGGTTTATTTAAGAATAAAGAAGATTAATTTTCTAATAATACCAGTAAGGTAACGATACTTACTGGTATTAATTAAATATATTAACCTATAAAACACAAGGATATGTCAAAATCACCAAGAGTTGTTTTTAAGTTCGAGAACAACAATGTTCAACAGACTACTCCACTTTTAGGAGTATCATGTTTCTTGGCTAGAACCGAAAAAGGTCCCTATGATGATCCTTCAGAATTAATCACTTCTTTCTCTCAATTCCAAAGAATATTTGGTAAAGAGATTGTACCTGATGGTTCTGTATCTAACATAGAGAAAGCTTTAGTAGGAGGTTCTAAGCTAAGAATTATTCGTGTATTGGGAGCAGGTGCTAAAAAGGGTACCATTACTAAAGCAGAAGACTCTAGAGTATTAGAAGAAGATGAGATTGAATTAGCTTCTGCTATACCTGGAGAAGTTCAAGCTTCTGAAGTAATGAAATTTACTTCTGGAGGTACTAATGTAAGCTTTGGTTTGGTAACTAAAGGGTATGGTGATCCTATTGGTTCTGGAGAAACCTTTAAAGTAGGTTTTTCTAAATCAGTGAATACCATCTTCTATAACATATACGATGCCAATGGTTCCATCCTGGAATCAGGTCCGGTAATTACTTATAAAACTAAGGATGCTCAGAATAAAACTTCTGTAGATTACTTGGCTTTAAGTAACTTTGCTAGTAATTCTGCATATCTGGAACCTAAGATGGTAACTACTACCGATAAGATTAAATCTTTCGAGAACTTAGTATCTTGGCTTCAGACTTCAATTGACCAAACCGAGAATCCATTAACTATCCAGGTTGGAGGTAAAGAACCTACTGCAGAAGAGGTTATGTTTAATGGTACACTTGGTACTGCTGGTGCTGATCCTACTGCAGATGAATGGATTGCTTCTTTGGATTTGGTAAAGGATTACACTGATATCTATCAGTTATCATGTTCTCACATTCATCAGCATTTGAAAACAGATCAAGATGTATTAAAAGTACATAAGGCTGCTAAAGAAATGTGTGCTGAATTACAAGAGTACACTTACTACATTGAAGTACCAAAATACACCACTCATTATACTCAGGGAACTCAGCCTAGAAATAAGCAGAGTATTATAACCTGGATTAATAACTGTTTGGGTAGTATCGGTAACTCTAAGTATGTAGCATACTTTGCAGGTGGTATCAAGTACTACAACGAATTCGGATTACTTAGTAATTCCGATGTAATGGGTACCATCTTCGGTTTGGGTGATACTTCTGCTTCTAACTATGGACCTTGGAAGTCATTTGCCGGTATGAACCGTGGAGTAATCTATGATGGTCAGGGCCCAGTAAGTCCTAACTATGGTAGTGATTCTCGTTATAATGAACTGGATGAATTGGCTCAGATGTATGCCAACATGATTGTAATCAAAGATACTCCGTCTTCTGGTAAACAAACTATGTTATGGCATTGCTTCTCTTCTCAAGTAAAACAGGATTCAGAAAGATTCCTTTCAATCGTAAGATTGAATCTGTACTTGAAGAAGACTCTTCGTCCTATCTTGAATAAGTATTTGGAAGAACCCAATATCTGGGGTACTTGGAAGAATATTTATCTTGAGGTAAAACCAATCCTAGATAATCTGGTAGATGAAAATGCTATGTCAGAGTATATATGGATGGGTGACCAGGATGCTGGCTCTTATTCAGAACTCTCTGTAAATAATGAAGCTGATGTCCGTCAGGGTAAATATAAAGTAATCCTGAAGTACAAAGATATTGTTCCTATGCAAGAAATTACAATTAACATTGTAATCGATGCAGCTTCTAAATCAGTTAACATTTCAGAAAACGAATAACATTAAAATCATAAAACATGGGAGCAAAAGTAAAGAATCCTAGAAAGAAATTCCTATGGAGCATCTCTTTCCCAAAACATCCTATCAATACATATCTATTCCAGACTTGCCAACTTCCAGATATTGAGATTGACCAGGTTGCTCATGGTGATGTAAACAGAGATGTAAAAACTGCCGGTAGAGTTACCGTAGGTAATCTGGTAGTAGAGAAACTTTTAACTACTGCTGGTTCAGATACCTGGCTTCAAGATTGGTTATATTCTTGCCAAGATATGATAGCTGGAGGTGGGTTAGTTCCTAGTGAATATTGGGAAACTGCCATTGTAAATGAACTTGCAGAAGATGGAGTATCTGTCCTAAATACTTGGCTGCTTGAAGAAGTTTGGCCTTGTAAAGTAACTGGCCTTGACTTAGATCGTATGGCTTCAGAAAACACAATAGAAAATATAGAATTTTCTGTCGGTACTTGCGATAAGTATTAACTCTCTTAGTCATTTTCTTACTAGAGTTTTAGGTGGAGGGGTGGGATTCCTAGATAAGGAGTTTCACCCCTTTCTTGTTGATACTTACCGCTACTATGAAATTATGAACTTTTAAAAATTAGATAAAATGGATATGACACTAAGAACCTTAGTATTCACTGCTCCTTCTGGTAGACTTTTTGAAATCAGAGAGCAGAATGGTGAAGATGAAGAAATTATCACCAACCCGGTAGATTCAAAGAATCTTATGAATCTTACCAAGTATATTTCAGCAATAGTAGTTAAAACTAATGCTACTAAGTCAGGTAGGCTAACCATAGAGGATGCCCTTAAATTACCTTTGCTGGATAGATACTGTATCCTATTTAATTCTCGAATCTTCTCACTGGGAGAAGAAGTAGAATTTACTTATAAATGGGATAACAAAGACTCTGTAACTTACTCTCAGGACTTGAGAGAATTTCTTTTCGATTATGCAGTACTTCCTAAAGAACAGGAATTAGACGAAAAACCCAATGCCATTCCCTACTACCCAGGAAGACGAGGAGAAGATGGATTTACCCTTATGCAATATACAGAGGAATTGAACTCAGGTAAGGTAATTCAATTTGAACTGATGGATGGAGAAAAAGAATCTCAGATGGTTCAGCTTTCACCAAGTAAACTTACTAGGCATTCTACTCTTCTTCTTCGTAACCTTAAGTTAAAGGTAGATGATAAATTTGAGAAAGTAGAAAACTTCTCTCTCTTCTCATCAAGGGATATGGCAGAGATCCATAGATTGGTAAATACGGTAGACCCAATATTCCATGGTTATACTCAAATTGAGAATCCAGAAACTGGGCAAATGACAGATTACCCAATTATGGCTGCTCCCGATTTTTTCTACTTGACGGGAGATATAATTTAGAGGAAGATTACATATACATTACTCGGGCTGAGATAGTCTTAGACTATCTCACCTTTTTGTGTCTACCCGTTCGTAAAAGAAAGAAATTCCTACTCATAGCTGAGAATTATTATAAACAAATGAAGAAGAAAATGTCAACATGATAGGAGATACAAAAAGTTTAGTAGAAGTCGGGGTATCAATGGTACTCCGAGATAAGTTTAGCTCTGAAACCGGTAAAATTTCACAATCATTCAACAATATGATGAATGATATGAATGACTGGAACAGGGCTATTCAGATGAGTGCAGGTAATGCTGTACAAAACAGTATGAGATTCCTTGGAGGCATGGCAGAAGCTTATCAATATTCTGCTAAGGTCCAAGATACCATATTTATGGCCTCAAAGATTGCAGGAGCTACAGCTGAGCAACAAACAGAAATGATGCAATTAGCTCAAGCAGTCAATGCAGTTACTCCCTTGACTGCTGCAGATATTGCTTCCGGTCAAAGATATTTAGCAATGGCAGGTAATACAGTAGAACAGATAAAAGATATGACTGGGCCTGCTGCTAAGTTAGCATCTATCCTTGGTCAACCCTTTGGAGGTAAAGGAGGTGTAGCTGACTTGATGACTAATATCATGTCAATGTATGTTATACCTTCTCAACAAGCTACTAAGGTTACAGATGATTTATATACGGCTGTAACTAACGCTAATATGTCTCTTACCGATTTGGCTCAAGCTATTACTTATGCTGGAGCTGATATGGCTAATGCAGGCTATGACTTAAGACAGACTGCTGCAGCTATCGGTGTATTGGGAGATATGGGTATTCAGGGTTCATCCGCTGGTACTGCATTAGCAAATATGATTCGTTATTTGCAACTTTCTTTAGCCGACCAGAAAAAGAAAGGGTTTAGTGCATTAACTAGCTTAGGTTTAAGTCCACAAGATTTCTTTGATGCCGAGGGTAATCTTATTCGATTAGATAAGGTATATCGTAAGTTTGGAGAAGCTCTTATGAATAAACCCCTTCTGGAAAGAACTAAAGCTTTCTATAATATCTTCGGAGTTCGAGGTACTCGTGATATCTCTAATCAGATTCGAAATATGATGTCGGGTTCTGATAAGATGACTAAGATCTTAGAACAATATGATAAGAACTCCGGCATAGTAGAACAGGTTACTGAGGAAAGATTAAAGACTCCTCAAGGTATTATCGAAGCTTTCAAATCTAACTTTGAAAACTTGGTAGTAAATATAGGGTCAACTTTAGCCGACGTCTTTAACCCAATATTAACTGTATTCACTAAGATATCCCAATGGATACAAGGAATAGCTGGTACTATAGGAGGTCAGATAGTAGTTAAAGCATTAGCTTGGGGTTCAATTACAGCTTTAGTAGTAAATGGCTATAGGTACTTAGCTGCTACTGGTAGAATGCTTTCTACTTATATGCAACAAACTAATACCCAATCTCAGGCTACAGCAAGTGGAGTTAGTAAGTCTGCAGCTGCAGCTGCAGTATTGGAGACCCGATTAATACATATCACTCAGATTATGAGGGAACAATATTACCTTCAAAAGGCAATGGCTTTCGGTTGGACTGCTGGACCCAGAGGAGGTTGGTATGGGCCTGATGGTAAACGTATTAGGAAGTTTGGAATACCCGGGCCAACATTAGGAGGTCTTGGAGGAGGTACTACTAAACCGCCTACTCCTACTGCCGGACCTGCAGTAGCTAGGTTAGGTATGAAAGGGTTACTTGGTAGGGTAGCTGGATTCTTGGGAGGTCCTTGGGGGATGGCTATTGGTATAGCATTACCTCTTGTAGCAGATTACTTACCCAGGTTAATAGATTCCTTAAACAAGAACACCGATTCTAATCTATCAAAGGAAACTCTAACTAGCGATGAATATTTGACCGAGAAAATGGCAAGAGCTATCAGAGCAGCTTTATTGAATGATAAACCTAATGGTACTGTTAACATTACTATTGATGGAGCTCCTGTTGGTTCTGTAGCTCCAGGTGAAACTTTAGGAGTTAATTATGCTACTCAAATTGGATTAATACCTTAAATTATGGCAAGAATATTAGGAAAACTAGCAGGTAAGGTTGTTAAGAAATATAATAATCTTACCCAAGATACTGCTGGAGTACTTACCGGTCCCATAAATAAATTATGGAGAGCTAAGATACACCTTAATCGATTAACTTCAGGTTTACCTAAGGATACTGCTCCTAGAGGTAAATTGTTTAATCCTAATGGAGCTTTGGGAGAAAAAGAAAGATCTTCCAAGAATCCAGTACTTAACAGTTCTCTTCAAAGCATTAGGAGATTACAACTTCAGCATGGGAATATTAAGATTGACAGAGATGATCCTGCTCAAGGTAGGACTGTAGTAGAAAACAATAAACTTTATGGAGTAAGCCAAGATATAAGAAAACTAAACCAGGTAATCATTTATAATACTAATGTTAGCCCATACCAATATATTGTTTTACAGAATAGACCTCTGAGCTTTGACTTTAGAGGAGAAACAACTTGGGCTACCATTAAGTCTATGGGTAGAAATACTCCTATGTATCATTATACGGGTTCAGAGGATATTGTACAATTCAATGTATCTTGGTACTGTGATGATCCGGATAATCCTGCTGAAGTATTAACTAAATGTAGGTTATTAGAATCCTGGAGTAAATCCAATGCTTATCAAGCAGCTCCTCCAATCCTACAGATTCAGTGGGGAAATTCTGATACATTTGAAGGTCATTATTATATACTTACTTCTGCTACATATTCTCTTTCTAATTTTAGAAATGCTTCTAGACAACGTATGAAAGGCTCGGTAGATATAAGAGAAGATCTAAATCTGTATCCTGCTACTGCTACTCAAGAATTAATATTCAAACGAGTAAGCTCATATAGTTTATCTTATGAGGATATTGTTAAAAGTAAAGCTGCAGAAAAGACTGTGGGTATTTTTACAACCGATAAAATCAAGTAACCATGGATATAACTTCTTATTTAGTTGGAGCAAGTCCATACGATAATGGATTTACTCTGAATTATGGAGATGGAGATTATTCTTTAGAATCCTACCCATTACTTATACCCTCTTCTCCCAATGACTTTCAGCATACCTTGAAAGAGGGTGAAACTCTACAGAATATCGCTTATAGATATTATGGAGATTCTGGTAAATGGTATATTATTGCTGAGTATAATAACATAATAAATCCGTTCACTGAATTAAAAGGTGGAATGGTATTAATGATACCGGCTTATGGAAGTTAAAGCAAATAATCCCATATTATATAAAGGCACAGGTACTCCTTACCTAGCCATTTTTGATAATCAAGGTATACCAGTTATGAACCCTCTTACTGGTATACCTTTAGGAGCGTATATAAGTAGCTGGTCATATGTATATGATGAAGAAAAAGAAAACTTAGCTACAATAACTATTGATACTGGTAATCCAGATACTGTAGATGTAGAAGCTTTACAGGAAAATCGAGATATCTTTTTACAGTGGGGATATATTTTTAGTGATGGCACCTTTGTATCAAGCCCAGCTATAAATATCAAAGTAAGAGATTTCGATTGTATCTTTGATTCTACAGGTACCCATATAACTATCAAATGTATTGATGGCACGAATCATCTTAGGTTTATGCCACCTCATAAACCCACTGAGGATACCGATGATAGTATGGTTAAATTCTTGGATTCAGGATGCGGATTAAATGTTGGAGTAATAATAGAAAGGTTTGAGTAATGGCAAATATAATAAGTAATCAAGCTTATGAAGCTATACAGGTACCAACAGAAGTTACTCCTGAAGTACAGGGTACCATTCTGTATGCTAATCAATTTAGTGGTATAGGTCAAGTTGGTATGCCAGACGATTTAGCTGAAGTACTTAATTCTAACTTAGGTACAATAGGTAATAATGTTCTAGTTCAACTAGAAGCTAAAATGGCTGCCTATGGTAATGGGCCTTGGTATGTAGATAGTAGAGATGGGGTAATTTACATACATAACCGTAAGTTTCAACAACCTCCTCATCATACCTACATATTCCAAGCTGAAAACGGAGAAGTATTAAGAGTATCTTTTACTACTCAAAGATCTACTAAGCAGAAGATGATGCAAGTGGGTAATACTATAAAACCTGAGGATAAGCAAATACAAATCCAGGTAAGTTACATCGATGACCAACAGAATGAGATTCTACATGACCCACTACAGTTAGATGCCCTATCTACAGTAGATGTGCAAAGCCCAGGATTATTTCATAGATCCCCCGAAGTTTTAAAACCCCATGTTGATAGTAAGGTAGAGAAATGGAAAGAAGACAGATTGAAATCCTTAGATGAAGAATTGGCTTCTAAAAAACAAGCTCAAAGACTAAAGACTGAATCTGCTAAGAAAGAATATGATGCTAAGGGTACTGGTTATTTAGATGCAGGTGGTGGATTAGAGTCTATGTCCGATACAGAATTAAGGGATGCTACTTCTCAAATGCTAGAGGAAGCTTATACTAAAGGAGAACTAACTAATATAAAATCTTCTATTGATGCACTAGTAGCGGGAGGAATGGACCTTACTTCTGCAATGAAACAAGTATACCAGGGTTTAAATTTCGTATTCAAAAATAAATACACTGAGGTATGGACTGAAGTTTGGGAAGACCCTCGTTCGTATTCTTCTGGAGAATTAAAGTCTTCTAGTCGTGTGAATAGTATGACTGAACTAAATGCCGAGAAAAGGAAAACTCAGGAGGGGCTAGCTAAAATGCAAGAAGATCCAAATATCATTGTCTATCCTTTAACTCTTCATGAAGAATCCTATTATCCTCAAACTTATAATCCAGTCCAAGCTGGTAGAGGTCCTGGAGATAATCATGGGTACTATCGAAGCCGAGTAAAGGTATTCAAAAAGGTAAAACAGCTTTTGAAAGTACCCGCTTGGAAAACCCTTACTAACTTATATGATAGAACTGGAGGAGTAGGTAATAGAGAAAGAGCAATGAGGATAAATGCTAATGGAGGTTTAAAGATAACCGAGAAAAAACTAATCTGTCAAATGCAAGTAGTAGGAAGACCTTCATTAAAAACCTCAATGGTACTTCAGCTTTTGAACGTTGGTAAAAGGTGGTCAGGATATTGGTATATAAAGAAATGTACTCATAGAATGGATGCTGGTACAGGATATATTACTGACTTAGAATTAGTTAGGAATAATGGAACAGCTGGCTTTCAAGTTGCTGCTGGTAATATTAATACCCAAGATGTGGTATCTAATAATGCCAGAAGTCAAGGAACTACTGACGTAGGTAAAAATAAAGCTGGAGATGCTCATTCTTCTGATTTTACCATAAATGCTACTAAGGCAGAATATGAAGCCTTCAAAGCCTTGGATGGTAATACCGAAGAACAAAGAAAGTTTGTTCAAGATATGGTTATCTATAGGGAACAGAATGCTAATACTCCTACCAAAGGTAATGATGGCATCATAGAAGTAGAAAGAACTGTATACCAATCTACAGGTAAAGATGGAGAAGATGTAGTTACCATTACTAATGTTAAACGTAAAAAGGTAGAAGCTACCAAAGATGTATATCGAAAGTATAATTTCAATATAGATTACATTATTAAACAGATGAACCAAGACTTTTCTAAAACCGAATGATATGGCTTATGAATCAGCAAAAACAATAACTGAACAAGGATTAGAATCCTTGGGAAGATACTATTCAGTGTACAGGGCCATGGTAGTTAATAACACAGACCCAGATCATATGAATCGTATAAAAGTGGCTATACCAGAGGTAATGGGAGGAATAGTACTCTGGGCTTATTCAAAGGGTCAACATGGATCTACTGGGTCTGGTTTTAAAATGATGGCTCCTAAGAATGGTGATATAGTATATATTACCTTTGAGTATGGTGATCCCAGTAAACCTCTATGGGAATATCATGGTTGGGCTCAAAACCAAATACCCGATATCCTGGATGATCCTGATACTATGGGTATAGTTACACCTAATGGGAATAGAATCTGGTTAAATGATAAAGATGGATCACTCAAGATGTACTTATATGGGTCTGCTACTATTTACGCCGAAGGCCCAGTAAGTATAAATTCTAAAGCCCAAGCCTATGTGAATGCCTCAAAGGTTATAGTGAACCAAGGTAATAATGATGGTATAATCAATATCAATGAATTAACCCAGAAACTAAACCAATTAGTTTCAGAGATAGAATCATTAAAAGCTCAATATAATTCTCATACCCACTCTGGTATTCAATCGGGACCTGCAGTTAGTGGACCTGTTATTACTCCAGTCACGAAACCATTTTCTACTTTTAATAAAACAGATTATGAGGATTCTAAATTTGTACATTAATGGCAAATAACTTATACACTAATATTATCGGTATTGGCCCTTTGTTTCCAATACGGATTACTGAGAATGAAAAGGGAGAGAAAGGTTGGTATCCAGTAAATGGGGATATTGAACTTGTTCATAATAACCTATCTGCTCTCCTTTGGTATGATATAGGTCAAAGATTCAGGCAAGAAGATTTTGGTACTAGGCTATGGGAATGTATAGAAGAACCCAATACCCAGGCTTTAGCTTTCTTGGTAAAAGACTTCTTAAAGAAAGCTATCTCTACCTATGAAACTAGGATTACTTTTAAAAGCCTGAATATGAGGTTAGAGGGTACCAAGCTTTTCATCGAAATGAATTATGTAATTAATCAAACTGGTAGCCAACAGGTATTGGGTATTAGTTATGATAGGTCTGAAAATATTTTAAAACCTTACTAATATGATAACGAATAAATGGCTAAACCCTTATCAGAGATCCTTTCAACAGATTAAAGCTAAGTTGATTGAATCTCTTACTACTATCAAGGATAAGAATGGTCAGACTCTTATCACGGATTATTCCGAAGGTAATATTCTGATAATTATCCTATCTCTGTTTGCAGCTATTGCTGAAGTACTTCATTATTACATTGATAACGTGGGTAGGGAATCTTTCTTATCTACGGCTCGGCGTTATGATAGTGTAGTAAAGCATGGCTTATTGGTGGACTATCACCCAAGAGGAGCAGTAGCTGCTTCAGTAGATGTAATCCTAACTCGTGATCTTACAGGTAGTAATATTGCTTCTAGGTTGACTATCCCAAAAGAAACCCTCTTTACAGATGTTAACGGTAACTCTTGGCTTTCTGCTAGAGATGTAACTTGGTATGCTAATGTTACTACTTGTAAAATACCTCTGATTCAACATGAGAAATATAATCAGTCTGGGTTGTCAGGATTAGTAATACCTTCAGAAGGTAGGCCAGAAATTACAATAGGTAAATTACCTGATGGTAAATATTATGAGCATGGTACAATGCAATTATCTATTGATGGAACTACTTGGACTTTAGTAGATACCTTTGCTTATTCTAAACCTTCAGATAAACATTTTATGGTAACTGTCAATGCTAGCCAAGTTGCCGTAATAGTATTTGGAGATGGTACCTTTGGTTCTATACCTTCTGCAGGTCAAAAGATAACATCGGCAAGTTTCTATATCACTACTGGTATTCAAGGCAATGTACCAGCAGGTTCTATTGTACAAACTCCAGCCATAGTAAAAGCTTCTATATCTGAGGCTACCACTAGTAATCAATATGCTGCAGGAGGAGGTTCTAGTTATGAGAACTTTGGTATGTTAAAAGAACATATACCCTTGAGTGTTAAAACTCTTGGAGTAGCTGTAAGCAAACAGGACTTCGTAGATTTAGCTATGCTAATAGATGGAGTAAATAAAGCTGCCGTAGATTATGAATGTGGAAGAAAGCTTACAGTATATATCAGTGCTGATAATGGTGGAGTAGCTGATTCTGCTATGATAAACAAGGTTTATACCCAACTATCACAGAGAGCCCCCTTAACTACTTGGCTTCAAGTTAAATCTGCAGGATTAGTAGATATAACCTTAGAGATAGAAGTAACCGGTAAGAAATCTTATAAGACCAACGAAATCCAAGCTCAAGTTCTGAATGCCTTATACAATGCTTATTCTATTGAGAACTCCGAGATTGGGGGCAAAGTAAGAATCTCAGATATTTATGCTTTGATTGATAACCTATCTACGGTAGATTACTTACATATCAAGAAGTTCTATATTAAACCTTGGCCTGTTACCATATATGGTAACAAGGAATTACTTCTTGGTCAGTTTAAATTAGAGAAAGCTAATGGGTCCATGACCTATTTTATAAACTTTACTGGAAGCAATTCATACACTGTAAAAGCTTCAAGTGGAGGATTCCAAACTACTGGCTCTGTAGGTAGTACTATAAACATCACTGATAAAAATAATGGTATCACTTTCTCTTTGGACATACAAGCAAATGGCTATCAACAGGGATATCGTTATTCTATTACTATCTCAGAACCTAATATGGATTATGAAGATCCTGGATATAACTTACCTGTATTCCAGAAATCTTCTCAATTAACTTTAACTGTTCACGAAACTGTTTAATATGATAGACCTTAAGAAACTTATAGATTTCCTACCTTTTGAATATAAAGACCAAGACACTTATAAGGTAGATGGAAAGGGTATCTTAGAAAGGTTCCTAGAAATTTGTGGAAGTTATTTTCAAGATAATATATCCGCAGATATTGAGAGTTTACTAGGAATAACTGACTTTGATACCTGCCCAGAGATTTATTTGAATTACCTTTGGGAAAGCTTTGGGCAATTACCTTTTGCAAGGTGGAATAATATTGATGAAGGGGCTTTTAAAACTTATTATAATGGTCTGTTAAGTGAAGCTGAATTAAATAGCCTTAAGTCTAAATGGGTTTTACCTAAGAAAGGGGCTTTAGCTTTAACTACTAAACAGATAAGAGATTTACTCAAGTATTCTATATCTCTGATAAAGATACGAGGTACTTCTCAGTTCTTTGAAATATTATTCCGAATGTATGGGTTAAACTGTACCATTGATGACCCCGCTAAATCAGGTTATGATGGTTGGTTAAAAACACATCCTTACTTTGACCAAGATCAGTATTATGATAAATCTAACTTTGATAACATTTACGGTTGTAGTCAATGTATCAATGTAACCTTCTATATAACTGGACATGGCTATTCAAATAACTCGGGAGAATTTATAGAGTTCAGAAAAGCTATAGAAAATATAATCGATAGATTTAAGCCTTATCATGTAGGAGCTACTATTGATTATGGTTTTAATATAAATGATAATTATCTGATAACAGCCGATTTTGTAGACCCAAATATAAACACTATTCAGCCTGGGTATATAACCTCTGTACCTATTAAGGTTACAGTCTCTAGTAATTATCAAAATGCCGACTTAAGGTATCAGGTATCTGGAGATGGTAATACTTGGGGTTACAAGAAATATGAAAATGGCACTATTTTTAATGCCACTATAGGTAATCAGACTTATTATTTTAGAAGTGTGGGAGACCCGACTAAAGTTACCCAAGTTCATGTAAAATTAAAGGAAGTAGTCAAATCCTATAATATATCGGTTAATCCAACTACACTGCATATTACACCAACTAATAAGGAGGTATCGGCTACAGTTACAGCTACTCTTTATCAAGAAGGTAAACAGACTCCAGTTAATATACAATTGGTTGGGGAAACTGAAGTTAAGCCTTCTGGTTCAACTTATAAATTTAAAGAGCCAGGTACTTATGAATTCCAGATTGTAGAATACCCAGTAAAAAGAGTTTCACTGGTTGTTACTAGAGAACCTAATAAATACAAGGTTAAATGTACTCCAGAAGAATTCAAGCTATCAAGTAATGTAACTAGTTTAGCTAAAACCCTACTAACTATAGAAGATGATTATGATGAGGAAGGTTTGGAATGTTACTTGATTGGTAAAGATGATACTAGGTATAAATCTGGGGATACTTTCCAAACATTTGGTACTGGAGTTTATAAGTTTGCTTGTACTAGGGATAATTTAGAGAACTTTGATGGTATAGGAATATTTACCGTATATACCAGTATCTCTAAATTCACTTATCATTTATCTAAAGAATATCAAACTTTATCTTTAGAGATGGGAAGTGGATCTGTAAATCAAGAACTTTACTTATCAGTAACTCCCCCTGATGATCCCGATAATCTTATAGATTATGGAGTTAGTATTTATTGTGATAATACTAAGTTAACCGATATTACCTTGAATAAATCTGGTAATGGTAAAGCTAGTGCTACTTATTCATGCAATAAACCGGGAAGTTATAAAGCTGTATGTAAGGGAGATCCTTCAGTTTATACTACTTGGTCAGTATATAGTTATACCAAACCAGAAGATCCCTATATTTATATCGAAGCAGTAAATCCTTCAGATCCTAATTGGATATCCCCAAAGGATTGGGCTAATACTCCAAATAACCAGAAGGTAAATGTATCATATCAACTTGCTGAAGGTAAGTCGGTTACTATCCGAGTAATGCCTTTCGAAATAGAGGAATATGATTCAGTATTACTTATGGAAACCGGAGCAGAGTATAAATTCGAAGAAGTTATTACTTTAGATAAAGCGGGTACCTATACCTTTGTTGGTAAGGGTAATAAAGACAAGAAGGCTACATTAGTAATCAAAGACTATAATCTTGAAGTTAAGATAAGTTGTAGTCCTGAAAGAGCTACTCTAAGTGGGCAAGGAGAAGGAGAAGTATATACCACTGTGGTATGTTCTTCTAATCATAAGGATTTTATAACTGATGTAAGATTAGTGGGTCAAGCCGATTCACATCCAGTACCTTATGAATTTAGAACTTCTAATCCTGGTACTTATATATTTGAAGCTGTTAACAAAACCGATGTAAGGTGTACATTTGAAGTTACTTTAGCTTTTGATGTACAACCAAATGAATTGGTTTGGAACTCTGATGATATTAGCAGTAAAACTTTCGAAATAGATATACCCGAAAATACAGCATGGAGAATAACCCCGAAACCTCAGGAATAAATCAATATTACGACATGTATACTGAAACATCCACTACATCTATAGTATCTAAAGGATTTACGGTAGCTTTTGCTACAGAGTGTCTTCAATTGTTATATGACCTTCGATGGATGATCCTATTAGCATTCATATTGATAATTGCCGACTTCTGGTTTGGAATGAATGCTAGTAAGTTAAAGGGCATACCCATTAGAAAATCCAGAGCTGGAAGAAGAACTTTTAATAAGATAATAGATTATATATGTTACTTATTAATGGGAGCAGTTCTTGGTAAGGCTATTGGAGAACCCTATGGGTTAGATCCCCTAGTAGTATCTATAACCGTATTGGTAATATGTTATGGATTCGAAGTGGATTCTATTTATGGTCATATATGTATATTACACGGAGTAGAAAAGAGATACAGTATCTGGAAGATACTTTGGTCTATAGTAACCTTGAAGTTCAATAACTTATCTGAAGCTTTCAAGGATATGTCAGAACAATCTAGGAATTATAAACAATCTAAAAACAATAGTAACAATGAAAACGTACTTTAAATATGAGGGTTTGATTAAATCTAAGGAGGCAGCAGAAGCAATTGCTGCCCCTGTTGCTCTTGGCCCATTCTGTGGATTCGGCTCAGTTAAGGTATCTGGTAATAAGCTATCAGTTCAAGCTAAAGCAGAAAATGGTAAGGTATTCAAGAATGATGTAGCAGATAGGATTACTGCCAGATACATGGTAAAGAATTCCGAAGATGGGGAATCACCTCAGATAAACTTCGGATGTATTTCTAGGGATGGTTATATATTCATCTCTGATGATGAAGAGATAGTAGTAGATAATATCCAAGGTGCTCAAGGGGCTAATTCAGATATCTTCTTATTCGCAGTTCATCAAGAAGTATCAGAACCAATTGAAAACCCTATTACTTTCGTAGCATATTGGTCTTCATCTTATGAAAGCTTATATACTCTGTATAAACAATCACAGAATCCTTACTATCCCTTAGCAGAAGACAAAATCTCTTGGGATATAGTAAAGAATAATCCTGCTTCACATGAGAAATTAAATTATACCTATCTTAATTCTCAGGTAGAGGGTGCTTGTGAACCCTACAGAAATAGTAAGAATACCATGGTACTGATTGGAGTATATGGTTCTGGTACTGATGCTAATACGAAGGAGTCAGAAAACTATGCAATCATCCCTTATGGAGGTTGTTTCCCTCAACCACTACCCTTTAACTCAGCCTACAATGGGATCATGACCCATTCTATTCAAAGAGTAGAACATGTACTGGAAGGATTCGGAGGTAAAGATGACCAGACTAATGGTATAACTAATCTACAAGAATATCTTACTAATCTGAAGAATGAGCTTATAGAAATGATTAAAAACTCGGCTTCTTCAGTTCCCACTGGATTAATCGCTATGTTTTCAGGTACTACTCCTCCAGATGGTTGGGCATTCTGTGATGGTATGTCTGGTAGACCTAATCTATTGGGTAGATTTGTAGTAGGGTATGATCCAAGTAATCAGGATTATAATACCATTGGTAACATGGGAGGAGAAGCCCTAGTAACTCTTACTTTAGATCAAATACCACCACATAGTCATAAGATTACGTTTAAAGAAGAAAAATGGGGAGACAATGCTAGTAATCGACCATTCCCTAATCATACTAGGCCTGACTCAGGTTATTCTGCTGATACCCAAGTAACTGGTGGAGGTAGCCCTCATGAGAATAGACCACCATATTATGTATTGGCTTATATCATTAAACTATAATTCTATATAAACTTTTAAAATTATTAGGGCTTTTATATTTAAAGAACAGCTAATCGCTTTCGTCCAACACACAAGTGGAATTCTTATTGGGAAATAAGTTACACTGGAAAGGGAACCTCATGCACTAGGTTCCCTTTTTTTATATTAGTAATGTAAGTCTTCTTTAGCTTTCTCTTCCCAATATCTTATATCTTCTTTAAGTTCTGAGATATATCTTACCGAAGATTTAGTTCTAGGCATATCAAAAAACTCTACTAATAAAATGTTAGTGATACGAGAACCATCCTTGATTCTCTCTTTAATATAGGGAGGAGGACTAAGCAATATCTCAAAGATCAAATAAGCATCGGGAGATAGGTTCTTCTTCATATATTTATATAACATATCAAGCATTTCTCCTTTAGCTTTCTCTTCTTCTGTATCATCTTCTAGTTCTTTATCATTATCGAATAAATCTTCTAATTGGTAAAGATTCTGATGATATTCTGCTCCCTCTCCATAAGCAGTTCTTAATAAATGATTCTTAAAGGTACTGAGAGAAGCTAGTATCCTTGCTTTTAAATGTTCTTCTTCACAAGTACCGTAATATTTATTAAAGACAAATAACATCTTATCCCAGAAATAAGAACTTATGATATCGGGTGTAACATTAAACCTCCTATTATCAATTTGCTTAGTAAGACGTCTGATAACTGGTTTACAGATTTTATACATCCTATCAAAAGTTTCCTTATCATAATTTTCTTGCATAGGCTTCAACCTATGTATCTCTGATCCGTTGTTGCCATTTTCCTTTATCTTCATAAGTCTATGTTTTAAAATGATATGCAAATATAAGTATAATAAATCAAATATAAAATAATATATTAATAAAGTTCACCTAGAAGCTGAGGATTAGTGAGTACTAGGATGAGAGTCTATATGTACAACTCTAACCGAGACTATAGAAATCTATATGATTATACTTAATTATATTGCAATATGAAAAAAGATAATACCAAGTTTGAATTTGACACCAGCTTTCAATTAGAAATCCTAAGGTATCTCTTAAAGGATAAAGAGGGAGGCTTAATAATCAAAAAGATTAAACCAAGTTACCTAGTTCTGATTGAGCATTCTTTAATTGCCGAGGGCATATTTAAGTTCTTCAAAAAGAAAAACAAGATGCCTTCTAAGAATATCCTTAAAGAGGTTATAAAAGAATTACTTGAATCTAAAAATTACGTTGACCTGGTTACTAAGGATGATATACCCAATATCCATAAAATAATCGATGACCTATATTCAAATCCCTTGAATGATTCCGAATACATTCGAGAAAAGATATATCAATTCTCTACCTATGTAGAGATGAAGAACTTGAATGATTCTTTTGATTTGGATAACTTCGAACAATACGAAACCTATTCAAGGAAAATAGAAAAGATACTTCAAAACTCGAAACCCAAGAAAGATGATGAACCTATCTTTATGATAAGGGATATTACAGAGAGACAATTCAAACGTCAAGCAGAACCATCTGTAATACCTTGTCCATTTAGACAACTTAATGATATTACCAATGCTGGAGGTTACCCAGAACATTCAGTAAATGTTATTCTCGATAAACCCAAAGCTAAGAAAACTTTCTTCATGGTAAACTTGGCAAGAGGTTATTTAAGAATGAAGAAATCGGTTTTATATGTAGATACAGAAAATGGTAAAGAACAAATCATGGACCGATTTATTCAATCCTCTATCAATAAAACTAAGAAGGAATTATACTCGGGTGAATATGATAAACTCGAAGCTAAACATCTTCGTAAACTTGCAAGATTTGGAGTTGAACTAGTAGTTGAAAGAGTTCCTGCAATGATTACAGATTGTAATTATATAAGAGAACTTATAATTAAGCTAAGAAACCAGGGCATCAATATTAAAGTACTGATGGTGGATTATGCAGGAAAGCTTGCTTCAATTGCCAGAGATAAAGAGGATTTCGACCGTATATCGAATGTATATATCGATATTCAGAACCTAGCAGAAGAGATGGACTTAGATATTGTATGGACTGCTCATCATATTACCAGAGAGGGTAAGAAACATAGGACTACTAGATATGATGAAAATGATATCTCGGGTTCTATTGCAATTGTTCGTAATGCTCATACAATAGTTGGTCTTAACTCTACTGAACAAGAAGAAAAAGATGATATACTTCGTTGTGAATTAGTAGTACAAAGAGATGGTTTACCTAGTGGTAGAGCATTATTCAAATGCGATGTTGAAAGACAAAGATGTGTAGAGTTTACTAAAGAACAACGTAAACAGTACGATGAATTATACTCTGATACTCTAGATAAAATAATGAAAGGGCAAAAGGGAAATCCTGATGCTAACGAAGAAAAGTATAATAAGAAACAAGGAGATATATAAACCTAAAACATTAAGATTATGATTAAGAGATTAGAAGGAATTCAAAAAGGACAGGAGGTTTACTTAGTACCTTCAGATTCAAGATGTACTCCACAATATGCAGAAGTATATTCAGTTGGTCCCAAGTATATCAGGTTAACTGGAGTTAACCCAGATTTAAGGGAGTTCTTCTCTGAAGATGGAAGATCTACTAAATGGGGAGGATGGGAACTTTTCCTTTCAAAGGAATCCTATGAAGAACACAAAGAATTACTTTCACTCAGGTCCCAGGTAGTTACTTTATTTGAGCAAATGGTACTGAAATGTGAAGACCTAGATAAATTACGTAGGCTAAAGAAAAGATATGCCCAATATGATGACCCATTACCATTTTAACCATGAGTAAGATCACTAATGAATTTAAAACCAAGCTCTACAATTATTTTATTAAGAGCTTGGGCGCTTACAAATATAAACACGGTTGGATGAAATTACCCGTATGCCCATTCTGTCATAGGGAACATAAGATGGGAATTAATCTTTCTATGTACCGTACTAATTGTTTTAGATGCAATTATCATATGAATCCTGCTCAACTAGTAATGGATGTTGAAGGATTTGATACTTATGCCGAACTTTTAAAATTTCTAGCTAATGGAAACTTTACAGACAAAGCTTTCTCAGAAGAGAAGATTGAATTATCCGATGCTAAGCCCGTCTATCTTCCAGATGGGTTTAAACTCATTAATCAAGGAACATCACAAGTTGCAAGAAGCATTAGAAGTTACATGTCGAGCCGTGGGTTCACTATCGAAGAATTATCAAAACACGGTATCGGATATGTTGCCACTGAGGGACCTTTTTTTGGGTACCTCATCATACCCTATTATTATAAGGGCACGCTCAGGTATTACAATGCGAGAAATGTTATTGGACAAGGTCCAAGATACAATAATCCAAATAAAGATATTACAGGACTTGGAAAGGAATTTATTATCTTCAATCAAGATGCCCTCGACATGTATAGTTCGATATTTATCTGTGAAGGAGCAATCAATGCACTTACTATGGGAGACAGGGCTATTGCCACCATGGGTAAGGCAATCAGTGCTTACCAAGTTAACCAGCTTATCAAATCTCCAGTTAATAGATTTATATTACTCCTGGATCCCGATGCTATCAAATATTCAATCAATCTGGCTTTCAAATTGGTCGCTTATAAAAAGGTCAAGGTTATACAATTGCCAGAAGATAAAGATTGTAATGATCTAAAAAAACCTGCTGTTATGAAATTGGTATATCAAACTCGATATCAATCTTATCAAGATTTATTGAAACTCAGAAACTCCTTGGATTGAGGATTTCCTATTATAATATATAAATTAATATTAGAAAGATATGAAACAATTATTAGAAGCTATAAGAGCCAAATATTTATGCCTTCATGATTGGGAGGTAGTACATAAAACTGAATATGTAACTTATTGGGAAATCTTATTAAAGTGTAAGAAGTGCGGTAAACTTAGAAAGAAAAGAGTATGAGAGACCCTTCTATTCATATCACAAAGCATCAATTCGAAAAAATCCTATCTCAGTTAGAGGTATATAATTTTCCGATTGATGCTTTCTTTGTTATTGCACGAAAAGAAGCAATAAATACTAGAGTTGTAGTTGTTACAAACAATAAGACAACTAAGAAAGTTTCTAACATTTTACTAGCATCTAAGGGAGATGCTGCTTTAGTTGCTGATATTATATATGCAACTCGTATAAAACTAAAGCATAGAGGAGTTAGAAAAATAAGAGAAACAGAACCAAGAAATTGGGCGGTATGTAAAAAGATAGCTGAGCTCTGTAATCAATTCTGTGAAGATTTTCAATTGGATACCCGGGAAGGTTTTATTAAATATATCGAACTAGGTATCAAGAAGATGGACGGTAATTATAATAACCTCCTAAACAGATTATCTTCTATGTCAGAAAAGATTTCAGATTTATATTCTGCTACATTGGAAATGGAAAATGATTCTGGTAATGCTAAAGCTATCCATGATTACTTCATAAAAAGGGTAGCAGATGTTACTGGTATATACGAATCATTTGTTAATCAACCAGATAAGTATATACACTTTGTAAGGCTAGATAAATTCTTATCTGAGAAAGGATGGGATCCCACCCAATTTATCGATGCTCAATTCGAATCTCTTGCTTGGTGTAATGGTTTACCCGAACCTAGTCAGATGTATAATGACAAGGCTATCGAAAGGTATAATAAATACTTATTTAAACATAAGAATCATTCACAATCAGAGGAACCTAAAGTAGAGGGAAGCCTCTGGTCAAAAATTAATAAATTATGAAAGCTTTTAAAAATCGTTTAGAGGAGATGGCAGAAGCCACTGTAAATGCTTTGGATTATTCCGATAGCAAAGTAGAATACCCCGATATTTCTATAGTTCAGAAATGGCCTAAGGAAATAATATTACCCTTGTATGATTTATACAAGAATACTAGGTATTCAGAATTAACTTCAATTCTTATGTATACTCAGCATCAGGCTAGGTTTGAAGAAATAGGAGAATTGATGCTTGGTATCGGATTAGTAGAGATGGTACATTATGATAAGCTGGGAGACTTCTTATTAAAAGCTTCTGATGTAATGGACACCGATATACCAGGAAATAATCAGTTAACTGTACATCCAATAATAGATCTTGGTACTTCGGCAGAATCTGCTTTAAAATTATCATTACAAGCAGAAAAAGAAACTCTAGAAGAATATTATAAAGTATTCGATTCTCTGAATAAAAAAGAAGAGTATATAAAGAGAAGTGATTATATTCCAGTTACCTATCTTATCCAGAAATTCATTGCTGATGAAGAATATCACATTTCTCTTTTAAAGAAAGCTCTGAAAGAATACGAGGATTCTGGTGACGAACCCAAGAAATGTAAATCAGTAACAGTAATCATATGAAAATCATAATTCGTAATTGTAACGTTGCAGAATTAGATATACCTCTAAAATATGCAATTAAGTTATATAACGAATTTGCTATCAGACACCCCAATGCCTTTTACCTCCGTACTAGGCAACGGGGTATGCAAAACTGGGATGGCAAAATAAAGTATATAACCAAGACTGGTCAATTTAAGATAGGCTTACTTCCTTCAGTATATAAAAGATGTATTGAACTTGGAATTAAGCCTATCATAGTAGATATGAGACAACCTTTACCTAAAGTCAGTAAAGTTGTAACTCGGATAGGTAAGTATAAATTAAGACCCGAACAAGAGAAAGCTGTTAAGGCAATCTTATCTAATAAACTAGGTGAAACACCTTTTCAGATTGGGGTATTAGATTATACAGTAAATGCAGGTAAAACTCTGATTATGTCTGCCTTATATTTATCATATAAGAAGCAGTTAAAGACTTTGCTTATAACTAATGACTCCGATTGGTTAAATCAAGCTAGAGATGAATTTAAGCAATATCTACCGGGAGAAGATATTACCTTTGTTCAAGGTAAAGTTTTAAACTGGAGTAATTTTACCATCGGTATGGTTCAATCTATTTCTCGGAATATGAAATATTATCAGAATGAACTTGCTAAGATTGATATGGTATTAATCGATGAAGCTGACCAAGGAGGTAGTAAGCAATATCAGAATGTGATCACTAGGTTATTTAATACCCGAGTTAGAATCGGATTATCTGGTACCATTTATATGAGTAAGCTTGCCAAGGATAAAGTTAAGAATATGAATTTACGTTGTTTCTTTGGCGATGTAATAGCAGAGTTTAAACTTAAGGACTCGATTAAGAAAGGATATTCAACAAAGACAATTGTAAAAACAGTAGAAGGTAAACCTTGGTTTGGTAATTGGGAATCAGATTGTATGTCCTATAATGAAATATATGATGATTCCATTACCCATAATAAGATTGCCTGGACCATGGCATTAGATAGGTTGAAATGGAACCTTAATCAAGGTAGATATCCTGCTCTCGTAGTATGTAAGCATATTGCACACTGTGAAAATCTATGCAAATTCTTTAAAAAGAAGCTAGATATTAAATATAATATTGCCTGTGTTCATGTTAATACTCATACTAAATTAAGACAACGGATAATGAAAGATTTTAGGGAAGGTAAAATAGATATCCTGGTATCAACTACAATTATTGCTCGAGGTAAAAACTTTCCTAAGCTCAGATATCTGTTGAATACTGCCAGTATGGATTCTCAAGAAAAATCAATTCAGTTCTTAGGACGATTGGTAAGAAAGGATGAATCCAAATCCAAAGTTTACCTAGATGATTTACATTATCCTGGGAATTATTTAAGTAGGCATGGGAATCATAGAAGAAAGTATTATCAAGATCAAGGACTTAAAGTTATCCGGTTAAGTAAGCTCTGGGATAAGTACCCTAGACATAAGCCTTTTCAAGGATAATAATTTCTGACTATGAGTATATACTTTTTCTCCGTAGGAGGAAAGGTATATTACATCCTACGTTAAGAGGCATTAAACATTAATAATGAGAAACAATGAAAAAGATACTACAAAAAATCAAATCCTTCTTCATGGGTGAAAGGATAATACCAGAACATATATTCAATGGTATAGGAATAGAATATATAACTCCTATCAAAAAATCCAGAGATAAGATCGATGAGTTTAAATATTATTTCATGATTCATTTCCAATCTGGATTAGTAATCACTGTTCAAACGTATACTCATCGGATAAATATACCACCCATACTTCTGTCTATCAGGGAACTATTTATAAATGGTATAGGACATTCATATATCACTCTGTATTCAGATGAACTATCGGATGTTCAGATCATAAGAGATTATCATAAAGAATTTTAAACTAGGATTATGGCAAAGAAGAAACAAACTTTACCTGATATCAAGAATCAGGATCCTCTAGAACCTATTAATATTGCAGAACTGGGTTCTAATTCAGATCCCTGTTTTGGTATTGGTTATGACTTATCAACTAAAGAATGTAAACTATGCGGAGACTCAGAATTATGTGCATTCAAGATGTCACAGAATATGAATATCACAAGGAAAGAGCTAGAACAGAAGAATCAATACAAGGATTTGGATGTATTAGAAGACACGGTTGGAATCAAGAAATACATCCGAGGCTTGATTCGGAAAGGGAAAGAAAGAAAAGAAGTTATTACCAAAACCGTTGAGAAATTCGAAGTACCAAGAAAACGTATTAGAGAACTTTATAAAGAATGCAAAAAATAGAAATGATATGGGCTATGTTCAAGGTATACCTTAACAACCCAAATTACTATGTGAAACAAGAGGATATACTTGCTAATGTATGCGGCAATGGAAGCAGGGATGTAAGGAAGATGATGAACTCTCTTGGTATTCACAAGGGAGATCCCTCAAAATTAACTTATGGCCAACTTTTAAAACAATGCAATATAATATGAACAAATTCAGATTTATCAAAGTAAGAGACGTAAAATCTCCATCAAGAGGAAACGAAGGAGATGCCGGTTTAGATTTCTATATCCCTGAAGATTTAACTCTACAGGATTTAGTAAAAGCTAATCCACAGTTAATATTCCATTGTGAAATACCTGAACCTGGTAAAGTAACACTTGAATATAATTCAAATAACCAGGTACAAGTAATTTACATTTCTCCATTTACCAGAATACTTATCCCATCGGGTATCAAAGGTTTATTAGAACCAAGGTCTTCTATGCTGATGGCAGCAAACAAATCTGGTATATCAACTAAGAAAGGGCTTATCTATACTGCCGAGATAGTAGATTCTCCCTATACTGGAGAGATTCATATCGGTATATATAATACTTCTCATGAGTTTCAAATAATAGAAGCTGGAACCAAGTTAGTACAGTTTATTCATGTACCCATTTATCTTACAGAACCCGAAGAAGTAACTCATGAAGAATTCTACAATGATGCTCAGTATTGGGGAACAAGAGGTAACAATGGATTCGGATCAACCAATTAATAATCATAATATATGGCAACTTTAGATGAACTAGCGAATAGAATATCGGTATTAGAGAATCGATACTCAACTTTAAACAGTGTAGTGAACGGACATACTACCGAGATACATAATCTTGATACTAGATTAGATACTGCAGAATCTAAATTGAATAATCATGAGGAACGGATTAGAACTCTAGAAGTTAAAGTAGAAGATCACGAAAGAAGACTACAACTGATAGAGAATTCTCATATAAAGTATACAGTATCAAGAAAGGTAAAATATCCTAAGAAAGCAGATCAGGGATTCTATTTGTATCTTCCTGAAGACCTTACGATTGATATTCTCATGGAATACAATAACGGAGTAATCAAACAGAAATGGAACTGGTTGAATAGAATCTTTAATCCTCAGGGATTTGGTAAAGTATCTTTCGACTTAGATAGAAACAGTGAAGGACACATTAAAACCATCGTTCTTGGTCAGAACACAAGGTTATTAATACCAACTGGTATTCATATTGAAGAATTCACTCCAGTTAAATCCGTACTGAAAGCTGCAAATGAAGAAACTAATTCTATCAACAGTGGGTTAGTATACGGTATAGAAGTACTTGGTCAAGTTCCAGGAGATGAAGTAGTGGTAAGTGTATTCAACCCAACTTCTGAGATTATTGGAATCGAAGCTGGAAGTGTATTAGTTCAAGTATTACATTTATTCTCTTATCATACAGTACCAGAAAAAGAATAGTTACTATGGATATTTCTAATCTGAAAGAAAAAGCCCCTGAAATCAAACAGGGGCTTGAACTTGAGAATATGTATGAGATTGGCTATCGTCAATTAGACTGTTATAAACCCTTAGAAAGGTTACCAGAATATCCCATGGATATTAACAGTACTAAAAATCAATCTCTTATGAAAACCCTTATATCTCAAGTAGTAGAGGAGTTAATGGAGGGTTATGAATCTACTTCTAATATAAATGATATTCTAGAAAACAAGGGATGGAATACCAATTTATATACTGACGTAGAAGAGATTCAGATAATCAACAATCTACAGAATGCTAATGAAGAACAGGCAGATGCAATAGGATTCTTCTTATCAGCTCTGATATATGCTAATATATTGCCAGAGGATATCTATAGTTGGGCAAACAAAGAACTGACTAAAGGGCAAAAGGCAGTAGAAAACTTAGAAGATGTAATGGCATTCGGTATTCATATGATTTTAGAGATGGATGCCGTTAGTAGTATATTCAAAAATTTCAAGCTAATATCCGAAACAATTGAGGATAAAACTTCCGAGTATATAAAGGGATTCAAGGAAATGAGTCCAAATTTGCATACTGATGAGAAAAATATTTTGTTTCAGATAGTGTATGTTTTGAATCTTGCTAGAAATACTCTTAAGAATCGTACATGGAAACAGTCACCAGTAATAACTAAAGAACTAGAATTCCAGGATAGGCTGGTAGAGGCATTCTATTATTATATGGGATTTCTATCAATAATGGGATTTACTCCATTGGGTATATACGAGCTGTATTTCAAGAAAGAACGCCTCAACGAATGGAGAATTACTAGCCAATATTAGGTTAATATACTCGACAGCTTATATAAGTACTATGGTATATAAACTAATTATTAAAATATGAAAGGGAATATACCAAATCATCCAAACTACCATATTACTAAAGATGGTAGATTATTCTCTAATAAAAGTGGAGAATGGATAGAGAGAAAAGGTCAAGTTTATAGAGGCTGTCCTAGTTTTTATTTTGAAGGTAAATGGCATAGATCTAGTAGATTAGTAGCTATGGTTTATATACCTAACCCCAATAATTACCCTATAGTAATGCACAAGGATAATAACAGAATGAATAATCATGTTAGTAACTTGATGTGGGGAACTTATTCCATGAATAATCTTCAATGTAGTAGAGAGGGTAGAGGTAAACAGTATAGGCAAATTGGTAAACTTAATCCTATGTATGGTAAAGTAAGCCCAATGAGGGGTGTAACTGGAAAATTACACCCTGCCTACGGTAAGCCTTCTTGGATAAAGGGTAAACATCAATCGGAATCTACTAAACTAAAAATAAGCCTATCATTAAAGGCTTTAAATAAAACAAAGATAACTCAAAGAAAAAGAAGGAGGATTATGAGATTAAGATCTAAAGGTAAATCTCAGGTTTATATAGCTAATAGGCTAAATTTACATCAAACCACCATTAGTAAAATATTACAAGATAAGTTATAAAGAAAGGAGGTATTTGTGTCAGGTTGGAATAAAAGATTAGATGGCTTAGAGCTTAGTACTGAAGAGCAAATTCATTCTCTAGAATTTGCAACTTCTCAAGAAGCATGGGAAAAGTTAAATGAAGGATTTCTAAGACTAGAACCATCTTTATTTGCAAAAGGTGCTACCGCAAACAGTGGAGTAGCTGTGGTATATAACGTATTTATAAAAATACGTAAAGCTTGGGTAGACCCAGACTTTGATTATGGTAGATGTTTCAATTATAAAGAGACTAAGTGGACAAGCTTACTGAACAATTACATTGATTTCAATAAGCTTGATTTATTGCGTAGTAAGCTGAGAGTACTAAAAACCAAGTATAATCAGAATTACAACGTTACTTATATGTTTAATAATCATCATGATAACGGTAAACAATGTTTAATTGCTGCTACATTCTCCAAACGATTTGGGGAAGACATACCTGTTATTACAATGGTAATCAGGGCATCCGAGATAACAAAAAGGTTAATCTTCGACTTCTTACTAATACAACGAATGGCGGAATATGTGTACGGACCAGAACAATCAGTACAAATCAATTTATTTGCCACTCAAATGTATGGGAATGTAGAAACACTTCTGATGTATCATACTCATAAACCTTTGAAGAAGGTATTAAAGGGAACTGATAAGGAAAATTCTTGGATAAAGAGGTTGAATGAGGTATTTGATAAATTTCAAAACGGTAAAGAGAAAGATTTCTCTAGTTTTAAGGTATTCTTTAGAAGTTTTAAAGTGCTTCGACCAGATTTATATAAGGAAACATATAAATCTATGAAAGCAAAGGAATTACTTCTTGAATATGAAGATATCGAATATCCCGAGAATGTAATCTCTTACTCTCAACGTAAAGCATATAAGAAGAAACTTTTAAAACAGAAGAAATGAGAATTTATAGCAGTAGTTATGAGTTAATGTCTGAAATGGGCAGAGAACTCAACAGTTATGGTCAAACTGTAAAACCAAAGACTTACCAGAATAAGAATATTGAAGGTAATGAAGATTTTGTAACTAAAGAGATCATTTGCCAACAATATTGCTTAACTTCTTTGCAAGATCCAACGTGGTTATTCTTCTATTCAAGGTCTAGGGAATGGGCAGATGCTGAGTTCCAAGAAAGGATTGATACCTCTGATATAATTAATCCAGGTAAAGCTTGGGAATTAAGAAAAGATTTATGGGAACAGTTCTTGGTAAATGGTAAATTTGATTATACCTATAATGAGAGAATCATCCATGTTATTAAACCATTGATAAGATTACTGAAGGACGATAATGACACTCGTAAAGCAGTATTACCAATATTCAATGGTAATATGGACGGATTAGATACCGATTGGTATGATGGTAGTAGACGTATACCCTGCTCTATGTATTATGACTTCCTTATCCGTCAGAATGGTAAAGGAGAAAAGGTATTACACATTTGCTATCACCAAAGAAGTTCGGACTTTGTTACTCACTTTGGTAATGATGTATACCTTGCATGGAGACTAATGGAATATGTAGCTAAAGAGGTTGGAGTAAAACCAGGTTATTTGTATCACACCATAGACTCATTACATACTTATCAAAAAGACTGGGATAAGTTAGCCAGTTCTCTAAGAGTATTTGAGGATACTATCATATAATACATGCTTTATTTCTATTTTGTTTTGATGTCATTTTCGCAAAATGATTTAAAGTAACTCATATCAGGTTTAAGGAAGTAGGTCTGGGAAGATATATTTCCTTATTTTATTTAAAAAACTTCTAGTATGGAAACGAAATATAAGATTATAACCAATAAACAAGAGCTAAAGAAACTTATCCAATGCTGTAAGCAAACAGGTTATGCTTCTGTAGACTTCGAAACAAATGCAGAACCTCTTTATAACAAAAGCTTTAAACCTACCATACTATCAGTTACTTTTCAACCAGGTTTTGGATGTTCTATACCATTAGATCATTTTGAAACTAAAAAGTATACTTCTAATGGATGGAACTGGAAAAAGATGCTTCGTAAATTTGGTGAAGAAGTAATTGAAAATCCAAATGTAGTTAAGGTTGCTTGGAATTATAAATTTGATGATCAGATATTTCAGAAGTATAATATCTATTATCGAGGAGTATGTTTGGATGGTATGCTTGCTAAATATCTCTTGAATGAAGAAAAACCCAATGACTTGAAGTCTATGGTAAGAAGGTATTTACCAGAATACGGAGATTATGAAAAGCAAGATAAATTCGATAAGATTCCATGGGATAAAAAAGAAATGGAACCTCTTTGCCACTATGGATGTCAAGATACTGATTATACTCTTAGATTAATGCTTTTCTTCGAAAAGAAGCTAATTGACTTGGGATTATATAATACTTACCGTAATTTAATCATGACTGCTTCTAGGGTATTAACTTCTGTAGAAAAGAATGGTTTATATGTAGATAGGGCATTCAACCAAGAATTGTTAGATTCCTACTTACCAAAGATAGAAGCAGCTAAGGAAGCAATATATAATTTGCCTAAAGTAAAGAAGTTTACTAAACTATATAATCAATCCAAGATTGAAAAATACATTGCTAAATTAGAGGGAGAGATAGAAAATTTAGACCCTAGAGTAGATAAGAGAAAGATACAATCTAGGGAACAAAAGATTGCTAATATACGAGCAGGAGTTTTTACTACGAAAAAGGAATTAGAGTTAATTAGACCTGTAAGTTTAGGTAGTTCAGTAGATTTACCTCAATTAATGTATTCAGAGGAAGGATTTAATTTTGAGGTAATCAAAAAGAATGATTCTGGTAAACCAAGTACTGATGAAGAAACTCTTACTAACTTAAGATTAACTGTCAAAAAACCTGATTCACCAAAGGCAGTATTCTTGGATAGTTTATTAGAGTTGAGAGGTTTAGAGAAAATGTATAAAACCTATATTGAAGGTTGGCATGAGAAAACCCAAGATGATGATAGATTACATGGAAGATTCCTTATTCATGGAACTACTTCAGGAAGGTTATCTTCAGCAGAACCAAATGCTCAACAAATACCTAAGACTTCAGTAGACCCAAATATAAAGAAGCAATTAGTTGCTCCAAAAGGAACTCTATATATTGCTAGTGACTTTAGTCAAGCAGAGTTAAGAATCATGGCTCACTTATCTGGAGATGAAACTTATCTGAATGCTTTTAACTCTGGTCAGGACCCTCACTTGGCAATTGCTGCTACCAAATATCATGTTCCTTATGAAGAAGCTTTAAAAATATATGAGGATGAAAATCACCCAGATCATAAGATATGGAAGGTAAGGAGAAAGCAAGCTAAACAGATTGCATTTGGACTTATTTATGGAATTGGTGCTAAATTACTAGCAGTAAAATTATCTGACCCCAAATCGGGTATCATAGTTACACCAGAAGAAGCCCAAAAGGAAATGGATATATTCTTTGGTCAACATCCTAAGCTAAAAACCTTCTTAAAGAAACAAGAGAAATTCCTTAGAAAGAATGGCTACTTAGTTTCTTTATTTGGTAGAAAACGAAGATTACCCCAAATATATTCTTCAGATAGAGGAGAAGAAGCTTATGCTTTACGATTAGCCTTGAATTTCCCTTGTCAATCTGCAGCATCAGATATGTGTTTATTTGGAAGTATATTAATATACTACCTTATGAGACAAGGAAAATTACCTCCTACAAAATCAGTATGCTTGGTTCATGATGCTAATTACCAAATCACTAAACCAGAAAACATAAACACATGGAGTATTTATGAGATGTGGCAAATTTATCGAAACCCATTAACTAAACCCTATTTTGGTTTTCAGATAGATGATGTTACTATGGCGATGGACTTTGTCATAGGTAGATCGATGGCAGAAGAATTACCCTTTATCCCAGGTTATGATTATAGGAAAATGCTTGAACCCGATTTTTCAGTAGAAGAATACATGGAAGAGCATAAGAAATATAAACATATACCTATTTCAGAGTATAAGAAACGTTTTAACAAACAAATGAAACAATATGAAGAAGATTTTAAACGGACCCACGGTATGGAGAGCTAAATGCCCAGTATGTGATTGTGAATTTGAATATGATGTAAGTGAAACTATAAAGGTTTATGATAAAACTACTCTGGATGTTTTTAGGATAATATCATGCCCAGGTTGTAAAACCAATATAAAGCATTCAGATTCAGTATCTACCACTACAGAAACGAGAAGAGAGGATACTATGACAACATAACTAATTAAAATTTTAGATTATGGAAAATGACACATTAAAGAAAGAGGCTGACAAGGTAATCAATGTAACTTACATGTTATCTGGAGTATTAGAACAATCATTCCAAGAAATGGATGAAATTTTGGATAGATTACACAAAAGACTTCACCATGAAGACCGAAGGTTAATCAACTCTATCCGAAAACATATAAAATTTCTCAATTCAAACATAGAATCACTCAGAACTCATTCACTTTCTAAGATGGATGAAGAAACAGTAGAATGCTTTGATGATACTACTCTTAGATTTTATGTAATCTTCATGAAATTACTTGAAGTTGCTGGTATAGATTACCTTTGCGATTTACGATTATACTCTCTGTATAATCTGTTAGACAAATATCAATCCCTTACTAGTTATCCTAAATTGGATTTTAGGGCTAAGATTGCTTTCCTACAAGTTAAGAGAGATATAGAAAGTGGTCAGTATTCTGCCGAAGACATGAAAAACGTTTTTAAGTTGAAAGATGAAAACCGAGATAAATAAACTTAAGGTAGTATTTGAGGGTAGAACCTTAGAAATAGATATTCAAAAGGAATTATCTATCAATGAGAACTTATTAAATTCTCAGCTAAAGGATTCTCCCTCTAGTTATTATATACTTGCTTCATTAAGAGATAAGTATATAAAACAAAGAGATGCTTTAGCAAGAGAAAAAGAGGAAGCATATTCTGCTGCATGGGTATTTATAAAAGATTCCAATGAGAGGTTCAATAATGACTACGTATCTCATAAAGCTAATATAAACCCCAAATATAAATCTATTTGCAAAAGGTATCTAAAGGCTGCAGCTAAAGCTAATAAATTTATAGCTATCTGTAAAGCTTATGAGAGTAGAGAGGGCATCTTAAGAACTCTTAATGCCAATATCCGTAAGTTACAGTAGGAACTATAAAAGATTACTAACTAAATTTTATAAATATGTATAATTTACAACTTATATCAACTCTAGTAGCTAAGAAGCTTGGTAATAGTATTCCAGGTTTACCCGTAGAAAATAAAATCTTGGTATATTCTCCCAAAGAGATTAATACCACTGCTTCTGGTATTATTATTCCGGATATGGTAAAGGAAGGAGTTCCTCGTAAGGGTGTTGTTATTAAATCTGGTGTAATCACAGAAGAATATCAAACTTACAAGGACCACGTGGAAATCGGTCGTATAATCGAATATGGATTGTATGCTGGTAAAGAACATCAATTCGATAAAAACTGTTTACCTCAGGAATTACAACCCTTTTATGAAAAGGGTCTGTTCACCGTATTAGCTTTAAATGAGATTTCATACTCAGAACCCAATAACTTAGATTGATATGATTAAAGATAAGGACAAAAAGAAAAAGAAATTATCTTCTAGTGGCATGACTACTAAAGATAAGATGTTAGCCCGGAAAAAACAATTAGAATCCAAGGGTAATGGTAGTGGATTGGTATTCCCTAAAGAGGGAACCTTAAGAATGAGAATCAAATCCCCAGGCGATGATCAAGAATTGGGTATTGAACTGATTCAGTTCTATCTGAATAAAGATTTGGGAGGAGTTATTTCCCCGGCTACTTTTGATGAACCCTGCCCATTTATGGAAAAATATCAGGAACTGAAAAACTCAAAAGACCCAGATGACCAGGAACTTGCAAAGATGCTGGTACCAAGAAGAAAATACGTAGTGGGTGGAATAGTATATTCAGATGAGAAAGGTACTAAGGTAGATTATGAAGGAAAAGATAAGGGAGTATTAATCCCAAGATCAGTATACCAGGATATTATCGACCTTTACTTGGATGAAGACGAAGCTGGAGATATGACAGACCCAAGAACTGGATACGATATAAAAATTATCCGTTCTGGTTCAGGTAAGAATGATACTACATATTCAGCTCGTGCATGTAAACCTACTAAACTTGACAAGAAGTATTCAGGTAACGTAGATTTGGAATCCATAGTAAGATCTCAGATTAAAGATTACGATGAACTGGAGGAAACTTTGGCATCATTCTTAAAAGAAGGAAGAGATTCTGATGAAGAGGATGAAAAACCAAAGAAGAAAAAGAAAGGTATTCATAAAGATCACTACATGGATGATGATGAACCTAAGAAGAAAAAGAGAAAGTATAAGTCAGATATTTGATAAATTGGTTTTATAAATGGTTGGTAGAGGAGGTAATTCAAGAAATTGGTTATCTCCTTTATTTATGTTAATACATTACAGTATGGCAAAAGGAAAAGTGGGTTTAAAAGTTCCCTCTAAAAACGAATTACTAAAGAAATATGGGTCATCAATAGTACTTGCTTCTGAAACAAAAGAAACAGGTCTATGGTTACCAAGTACTTTCTTTGCATTGAATTATACCTTTGGTGGAGGAATCCCATTTGGTAAAATCCTAGAAGTAGCAGGAGAAGAATCCTCTGGTAAATCACTTATAGCTTACAACTTTGCTTATTCATGCCAGCAATTGGGAGGTCATGTAATATGGGTAGATGCTGAACAATCTTGGATGAATTCATGGGCTCAAACTAATGGAGTTGATCCAGAAAGAGTTACAGTAGTAAATGATACTCGTATCGAAAATGTTGCTGATGCAGTAGCAGACTTAGCCTTATATTTCAGATCTCAGTTAACACACAATGAACCAATACTTCTGGTAATAGATTCAGTTGCTGCTATGGATTGTGCAGATAACATAGATTCTAAAATGACAGATGCTAAGGCAGAGATGGGAGGAAGAGCAAAAGCTCTTTATAAATACTTCCGTATCAGAAGCGAATTATTCTATCGACTGGGAGTTACACAGATTTATATTAATCAATTAAGAACTGCATTGAATGTTGGATTCGGAAAAGATAATACAACAACTACAGGAGGCGCAGCACTTAAGTTCTACGCTTCAATCAGAGCTGCTTTCTATTCAGGAAGATCTATCACTGTTAAGCAAAAGGGTAAAGAACGCAAAGCTGGGAAACTCGTCACGGTTCGACTTATTAAAAATAAAGTTGCTCCTCCAAGACCTACAATCAGCAAATGCCCAGTATACTTCAATCCTAAGTTCCATGAGGTTGGATTTGATAGATGCTTTGGATTAGAAGATGTATTGGTAGAAAACGATATAATCATTAAATCCTCTGGTGGAGTATATAAACTCAAGGATAAAACCCTTGCAAGAGGGGAAGAGAAATTCCAAAAGCTTTTGGAAGAAGACGATGACTTAAGAAGAAAGCTTTTAAGGAAAGCAGATATAAATACCATTGGTACTACTCGTAAGAAACTAGAAGCTCTTACAGAAAACTGTTATCCCATAGATGGAGTAGAATACGAATCCTATAATGAATCAGAAGACGAAGAGGAGGAAGACGATGAATAAAAATGAGATAGAGGGTATCAAAAAGATAATCAAGGAGTATCTTAAAGATAATCTGAGATTAGAGGCAAGGTCAAGATACTTAGATGAGTATAGTCAAGCAGATAACTATATTGATGTTTATCTTGGTGATGAGAAAATACAAGAAGTTCCACTTTACGAATTAGATTTTAGACGATGAGTAAGAAAACACAGTTTACAAGGTCTAAGGTAAAGTTGGGAAGTTTATCTTGGACTTCTCCCATTTATCCTCATGGAGAAGGTAGATATCAGAATAAATCTCTAAAAGATAACATACCTGGGTATCCGGGTTATCACATATCTAAAAGAGGTAAAATATATTCAAGATGGGATGTTAATGGTAAGGGTATACTAAGTAAAAGGTACCATTTAAAACAGCCTCACCTAAATAAAAAGGGTAGGTATATTATAGGATTATCTCAACCTGGTATTGGTACAACTAAATGGCTAGTACATAGATTGGTAGCTTTAGTATATTTGCCAAATCCAGAAGGATTACCCTATGTATGTCACAAAGATAATGTACCTACTAACAATTCAGTAAATAATCTTTATTGGGGTACACAAAAAGACAATATGTCACAAGCTTCTAAGGAGGGAAGAATGATTCAAGCAAAAGGTAAAGATAGTGTACATTATAAAGGTACCGAGATACAAAGATCTTATATACCAAGGTTAATTAACCTTGGGTTTACTAGAAAAGAAATCTCGGAAATTATGAATCTAGGAGTTCAATTAGTATCTGATTATTATAATAAATATAAAGAAACATATGGCTAAAAAACTAGTACTAATCATAGACGGATGTAACCTACTTCATCAAAGTTTCCACAAATTCGAAAAGCTTAAGTCTACTGATGGAAAACCAAGTGGAGCAATATTCGGATTTTTTAGATCATTACATGGGTTCTTACATAGGTGGGACCCAGATGAGGTTATTATAACTTTTGATAATGGACACTCTCCTTATAGAGATGCTTTGTTACCAGATTATAAGGGACATAGGAAAAATATTTCAGTAGATTATGAATCTCTTCAATCTCAAAAACGTATTATTATGGGTATGCTTAAGCTCCTAAGAATTAAATATGTTTTTGATAAGCATAATTCTACTAAATATGAAGGAGATGATTTCTTAGCATACCTAGTTTTAAATAAAAAACCCACTGAGAAGGTAATCATAATATCATCCGATAAGGACTTTAATCAACTTATCGGTAAAGACGTAAAAATAAACAATCCAAGAAAAGATGAGATGATTCATCAGGGTAATTGTAAGGAACTATTCGGATACTCCCCTGAAGAAACAGTAGATTACCTTTCAATGGTGGGAGATACTTCGGATGATATTAAAGGTATACCAGGTATTGGTCCTGTAAAAGCTAGGAAAATATTGGACGAATATGGTACTTTGGATAAATTTCTAGAGCATCATCATCAAACTTCTCATGTAGAGATTGCAGAAAGGAATAAGAAGCTTATAGATTTAAGATTATTTCAAAAAGAAGTACCATTATCCAAGTTACCTATGAAAAAGTTTGCTAATAAGGAAATAAAATACAAGAAATTCAAAGAAGTCTGTATCGAATACTCTTTAGCATCCTTTATGACAAATGAATTTATGAAACCATTTAAAGATTTGTTATCATGAAAAGAATTATGTTTGTAGGGCCAAGTGGAATAGGAAAAACCACTTTGGCAAAGTTCATAGAAACCAAATATGGTATACCCTTTATATCTGGTAGTATGTCAGATTTAATGCCAGATACAAAAGAGATGCACCATGCTGAGTTTTTACACCAAGAATGTGGAGAACTCATAAACAAGGATTATCAATTGTTGAATCTGAGAAATAAGCTTTTCAAGGATAAAGAAACTTTTGTAACAGACCGTAGTTATGTAGATTTAGCAGCTTATTTCATATATAAGCAATCTACTAATATCCCCGAATGTGAAGTAGATGCTTTCTTAGATATATGCAAAGATCTTACAGTTCAACAATGTGATTTATTAATATACCTTCCCTTGAGTATGTACAATATGAAAGAATGGACAATGGAAGACAATAAGAAGAGAATCATAAATAGATATTATCAGGCTCAGATGTCAGATATAATGGGTAACCTGTTAACTCAGTGGAGTACTTTAAGTGTAATAGATATATTAGTAGTACCCCAATTAGATTTCTACGACAGAATACACATGATAATGTCAAGATTGGATTAATATGAAGAAACAAGTAATAGCAATAGTTTTCTCGGATTTACACCTAAATTTATGGGCTAAGTTCAATGAAGACAATAAAAGAACCCTGAATCATTTCAGGGTTTTGTCGATTATACAAGAGAAATGTAAAGAGTATGATTGCCCAGCACTATTCTGTGGAGATTTCTTCCATAAGCCAGAAACTATGGACCAAGATCTTATGGAATTGACCTATGAGAAATTTAAGGAATTAGAGTTAAGAGAAAACCAGGTAGAGATATTCTCTATATCAGGAAACCACGACTTAAAGAAAGTTAGCTTTATAGGTAATAAACCTTTTTCATGGGTTAAGTTCTTAGAACAATTTGGGATAGTGAACCTAGATTATGGTAAAAGATGTCTGGGTATGAATGCAGTAGTATACGGTATACCCTACATAGATCACAATGTAGGTTTATCTGAATATCTGAAAAATATAAAGCTTGATAAGAATGCTGATAATATCCTTATGCTTCACACAGATTATCCTGGAGCAAAAGATACTGATGGTAGGGAAATTGATTCCGTAGAGAATTTAAATCTGAATGTATTAAATCGATTCGATTTAATCCTTTGTGGTCATATACACAAACCACAAAGATTATCAAAGAAGGTTTATATGATTGGAGCTCCCTTACAACAAAGGAGAACAGATAAAGATTGTAAACTTGGATATTGGAAACTTTATTCAGACCTATCTATGGAATTTGTAGAATTGAAAGGATTTCCTAAATTCATAGATGTCGAATCCGAGGATGAAATTAAGGATGATGGCAATTATTATACCATTTTACCCAAGAAAACTAGTATTCAAGTAAATACAAACCATAAGATTACTAAGCAAGTTTCTAAGAAAACTCTAGCAAAAAGATACTTAAGGGAAAAAGGTATAAAAGATGATGCTAAGAAACAACTTTTAATTGATACTTTAAACAAAGCTGAATCATGTTGACATTTACAAGGTTAAATATACAGGGATTCTGTTCTATAGATTCCTTCAGTTTACAATTAAACCAAGATTGTACGGTTCTTATCAAAGCTCCTAATGGTTTTGGGAAATCAACTTTACTGAATGCCTTGGTATGGGCATTATATGGGAAAAATATAAAGGGAGTATCTGAGGTAAATACTTGGAAAGAATACCAACCCAAAGATTATAAGGGAACCATGGTAGAAGTATTTTTTCAGAAAAACCAAGATTCCTATAAGGTAATCAGATGTCAAAAATTCAAAGATTACCTAGAGGATGGTGCTAAGGGAAATGATAGACTCATAATCATTAAAAATGCCGAGATTATAAATATCAAAGGTAAGAATGAACTACAGAATGCCATCAATAAAGAACTAGGGTTATCTTACCTGTTATTCATGAACTCAATTATGTTCGGTCAGGGTATTAAGAGATTAATCCAAGAATCTAATTCGGATAAGAAAAAGCTTTTTGAGGAAGTATTCGATTTAGAATACCTAAATTTAGCAAAGGGTATAGCTAATCAAGATAAGGCAGTTATCTTAAATGAGATTAATCAATTAGAATCCGAATCCCTTTCACTAAAGAAAGAATTAGAGGCCAATAAAGAAGCTTACTTCGATTTGAGGTCAAGGGAGAAATCCTTTAAGAAAGATCTCAGAGAAAAATCTAGGAAACTAAAGGAAGAACGAAAAGACCTAACTGCGTTACTTATTGCAAAACAAAAACATATTTCAGATGAAGTAGATGTAGCAATAGAACAAAAGGTAAGAAATCAAACCAAAGCAGTACAAGAGATAAAGAATCGAATTAAGATAAACAAGGAAACTCTAAGTACTCCCTTAAATGAACTGGTGGATGAGTCCATAGAATTAATAAAGAATAAACAATATAAGAAAGCCTTGAAAATGCTTACTCCCATCAGTAAAGCATTTAAAGAAAGGGAGGAACTTCAAAGCTTATATGAAGAATCCGTAGAGAGATTAGATGAACTAGAATTTAACTGCAGTAAGTATAAGACTCTAGTTAAAGAATGTTCCGATATTGCTTCAGATTTGGCAGATATAGACCAGGAAATCAAAGACCTTAAGAATCAGAAACTAAAGGTAATGTCTACTAAATACAAAGAAAGACTAAAAAAGATTCGTAAGGATTTAAGAAAGGTAGATGAAGATTACCATAACCGAGAACTAGAATTAGAGAATTATAATTGGTTGATAAATGACCCTCTTGGTAACAATGGAATCAAGGCATATCTATTTGATTCATCCCTACATTTATTAAATCGTACTCTAGCTAGTTATTCAGAAGTATTAGGTTTTAGAATTGAGTTTAACATTGATCTTAATTCAACTAGAAAGGATTTTGTTACTCTTATAGAAAGGGATAATCACATTATTGATTATGATGAACTGTCAGGAGGTGAAAAGACTTTGGTAAATCTATGTATGGCTTTCGCAATGCACGAATCTTTAACTGCAAGTAAGGGTATTAATCTGGCATTCTTAGATGAAGTATTTGAATCTCTAAGTTCTGATAACATAGAATTGGTAATAAACCTAATAAAACACATATTCAACGGTAAATCATTATTTTTAATAACACATCACGACTCATTACCTTTATCAAATACTAAGATCCTGCAAGTAGAGAAAATCAAGGGCCTTAGTTATTATAAACCACTATGATCCATAAACAATACAATGAAATTATGGCAAATAGTAAGAAAAAGGGTTCAAGATTTGAACTCAAAGTCTCAAAATGGTTTACGGAATGGACTTCTTTCAAATTCGGCAGAACACCTTACTCTGGTGCAAATCATCAGAGTAGGGATTTGTCTTCGGATATTATGTGTCAGGATGAAAGACATGCCCATAGATGTAAAATCTCGGTAGAATGTAAAAACTACAAAGACATCAAATTCGAACATGTATTATTGGGTAATAAATCCTGTGATATATTAAAATTCTGGGAACAAGCAAGTAAAGATGCTAAAAGGGCAAAGAAAGTACCCATCTTATGTATGAGATATAATTCAATGCCTGCTAATGAATTCTTCTTTGTAGTAGAGGGAGGTCAAGGTACTATTGGAGATTATATATGGAGACAATCTAAAAAGGCCAGTATGTCAATATTTACCTCAGTAAACTTGTATATCTTCTTAGCAAGTGATATATTGGAAAATATTGATTACAAATCAATCCATAAACAAGCTAAGTTAATCGTAAAAAACCAGTAATATGAAAAAACGTATCCCATACTCCTATGTAATCTTCTACCTAGAAAGAAAGTATTATCACCTTATCGAGAAAGAGTTAAAAGAAAAGGGATACGAAAATATCAAGGTTATTATCCCTACTCTAGATATACTTAAGAGAACTGTTAAAGGTAAGATGGTATTTGAATCTGTTCCTATACTTTTTAATTATGGCTTTATGAGAATGCCCACTGAAAAAGCATTCTCAAGGCCTTTTTTAAACAAACTAAAACGTAATATCTCAGGTATAAGGACATTTCTTAAATCTACCGAGACAATGCACGAAAGGAAAAAGAAGGTACGTATAGATAATGCTGAAGACTTCGATGATTTTTCATTAGTTGCAACTTGTTCTAGAAAAGATGTAAGAAGATTCATAAGATTAGCAAAAGCAAATAAGAAATATTCTGTTGATGATCTTATGAACGTAAAACCTGGAGATTATATCGTTTTAAAGGGTTATCCCTATGAAGGTATAGATGCTACAGTATTAGATGTAAATTACTCTAATAGGACAGTAAAAGTACTAATCTACCCAGAACACGGTAAAATGGAAGTAACTCTTGATTTTGATAGTGTTCTTTACAGTGTATATCAGGATTCAGACCCAGATAAATTACACTGTAATAACTTTGACTATGACCTAAATTCTATTACTTCTGAAAAGATAGAAGAGAACATTAATAAAAGGAGGCGTTAATATGAATAAATACCAACAGAAGGCATGGGACTGTTTAACTCCAACTGAGCAGCAGTCCCTTTTTCTTCAGTTATCAGAGAGTAAATCCTCTTGGGAAGCTGGAGAGATATTAAAATTATCTCATTATAAGTACCTAGAAATAAAAGAAAGGTCTGAAAAGTTCTTCCGATTATTTTCGGATTTCTTCGAAATACATGAGTCAATATTTAGACCAGATTGCCCCTGTGAAAGAAACTTCCAGGATTATATCGAGGCTTGCATAGAAAAAAGGATGAAAAGGAAAGAGGCTCTACTAAATACTGGAGATGCCTCCCAATTAGTTCCTAAGGTAAATACTCGTAATCTAGAAAGAAATATAAGAAGACTACAAGGTTCAGATAATGAATGGGATAAACATTCTCTAGGTTTGATATTAGAATTCGATAGATGGAATAACTTTAGGATATTACCCAGGCAAGTACAGCAACCCTCTGCTTTCAAAAGAAGAGCCAATAAGAAAGAAAAGATTTATATCAACTACTTATTAGAGAAAGTACCAGAATGGGTTCATACTAAACTAAGAGAAAGGTTTAAATATAAGGTAAAACCAAGTATCAAGAAATGGTGGGTATGTTTAATCTCTGAGGACTTATATACAGATGGATATTTATTACTTCCTGTAAGACCCACAGATGAGGTAATGAGGGAATTTAGTAAATTCTATATGTACATATTCGAGGATAAGGATGATGCAGATACATTTGGATTCATGGTATCTAAATTCAATGCCAAGACTACTACTGTAAAACTAGGTCAGAAGTTTTGGCCAGAATATAGATTATGTATCGAAAAGGCTTTGAATTACAATCAGGTAAATAACATGGATTTCAATGTGAAGCAATTGGATATGGCCTATAACACTCACATAAAACGAAAACCAAAGAAGAAACCTCAACCAGGAGCTGCTAGAGTGTGAAAGAAGACTCCTTCTATTGATCCTCAGCTAATATTAAAATAATAAGTAGAATATTTTTCTATATAATATATAAGTATTATATTTGCATCAGAAAATTAATTAGACAAAATTTTAATATAGACAATATGAAGAATACCAACTTAGACATCCGCTTTAACAAAGCAAATAATATCCTCAACCAATTCAGTGATAGCTGGGAGGATGATAAATTGAACCTATTACCTAATTTCCCAAAAATTAAGGATATGGTATCAAACCACATTACTCAAGAGAATTACTTATGGTTAATCACTTATGATTTACCTAATGATCTCTTCGATAAGATTGATAACATGGGATTAGTTCCCTATGGGTATGTAACTCATGAAGAATTAACTCAAACCTATTACAATCAAAGATTCTAAAACTATGGCAAAAAAGAAAAAAGATAAACCAGCTCCATCAAAGGAAAAACAAAATTTCCTAGGAGCCGCCGGTAGAAACATGAAGTACAAGGATCTCAAAAGAAAGGCAGTAATCCTTGGTATGCCTTTTCCAGATGCTTGTGCTGCAGGAGTATTTGATTTAATCAAGTATATCAGTAACTCTACTAACAAACCCGATAAATCCTTAATTGACCAGTATGATGAATGGGCAGATAAACAATTGGAAGCAATTGGTTATGATAAAACTGACCCAATCCGTAATTCAAGATTAAGATTAGGATTCTTAGGAGAAGAGGGAGAAGATGGTATTCGAAAATTAAAAAGAGTACCAGGTATAAAGAAACCCAAAGAAAAGAAACCTCCAAGAGAAAGAGATTCTTTTAATCTAATCAAGGGTACTAAGAAATCCTACTGTTATGAATTAACCGAAAAGGGATTTGACCAAGAGAGAGTAGTAAGGAGAATGAAAAAGAAATTCCCTGATGCTAATGAGAAATCCATTCAACTCTGGTACAGGGCTGCAAAAAGGAAATTAAATGGTAAAACTAGCAAGGGATAATCGGAAAATATACCCAGACTTAATATATGTATGGACTTGGAGGCCTGATGAATATTGGGGATGGACCAAATATCAATATGCAACAGAAAGTAAATACCGAACCGAGAAGTTGTTATATAAAAAACATATATGTGGTTTAGGATTCTTTTCAAGATACCATGCTAGAAGAACCATAACTCTTTTATTAGGAGTAGATGCCAATTTATACATTCATACTATCAAGGGTAAGAATCTTATAAAACAAGGCATAACTGATTTACCCAAGAAAGGTCATCAATCGATATTCTTTAAGGGTAAGCCAACTAAAATACGAAGATTTATCTTTCCTGCTGAAGCAAGAATGGATAAACATAGGAGAAGGCATTTTGTAGTAAGAATGAATAAAATTTATAAGAAACATGGAAGAAGGGCATTCAACAGGGCATACCAAATTGCATTATACGGGTATAGGGATGAATTCTCACCTGAATATCGAAAGCAAAAGAGATTACAGGTCCATTCTGCTATCCTACAGGAGATACAACAAGCTGAGTCAAGGGGAAAAGAACCAATTTAACCTTGATTGCTTGAATCATCCTCCCAGGATTTGGCAAATAGCATTATTCCTTACCAAGGTATATCATATTAAGTTCAATCGTATCCTATTCAAAAAAGCCTACGATTTCTTAGATGACTTTGGGGAAGCTTCTCTGAAATTTCAGAACCAGGTTAATATCCCTGATAAATATATTATAAGGGAATTACAATGGGAGCTATGGAAACCTCTATCCCAATATAAAATAAGGGATAAATATACTTACTTTATGACCAATAGGAAACTAGATTCAGAAATTTGGGTCTACCCAATAAGATTTTCTGATAACTATGAAACTTCGAAAAAAGGAAAATATCAATCATACACAGAAATGATGGGTAAATTGGGTTTTCCAGGTTTAACTAAAGTATCATATAGCGATGAACACTAAATTAGAACAACATGGACCATATAATCCATTTGAGGGCAAATCCTTTAAGATTATGACCTATAATCAAGTGGACCAAGTTATAAACTCTGAAGTAGTTGAAATAACTTCACAGGAACAGTTTAATACCGTTCTAGAAAACATAAAACAATTTAATAATGCACATGAATCTTTGGGACCATTCCTAAAGAAGTATAAAAAGCTTATAACTGAGTGATTAACTATATTCATTAACAAACCATTAAAATTAAACAATTATGGCTAAGAAAAAAGAAACTAAGAAAGTTGAACTTAAAGAAGTATCTAGAGTAGAAATCAACGGTAACATCATCATTACTTACGAAGATGGTTCGGTAAAGATTATTCCGGCTCCCATTATGCTGACTGCAGATCAGGCATCTGAAATCTTCGGTTCAGAAGACGAAGAGGAGGAAGAATCTGATGACGAAGATGAAGATGATTCTGAAGAAGATGAGGACGAAGATGAAGATGATTCTGAAGAGGATGAGGAAGACGAAGAAGATGAGGACGAAGATGAAGATGATTCTGAAGAGGATGAGGAGGAAGAAGAGGAAGAACTGACTGGAGAAGCTCTTGCTGAAATGGACTTCGAAGAATTGGAAGATGTTTGCGATGACAAAGACCTTGATACTGATCCAGACGACTTCGATGAAGAAGACATTGAGAAACTCCGTAAAGCAATTGCCAAGGAATTAGGTATAAAATTGCCCGCTAAAAAAGAAGCTAAGGGTAAAGGTAAAAAGGGTAAAAAATAATCCATTTACCTAGCATAAAGGGTAGGAATCATCTCCTACCCTAAAAATTAACTACTATTAGGTTATGTAGAAGTCACAACTTATTTATAACACAACTTTTAAAAACTTATTAAGATTATGGCAAAGAAAAAAGAAGACACCAAGAAAAAGGGTGCTAAGGAAAAAGATCCCGAAAAAGAAGCTAAACGCAAAGCTCGTATGGAAGCTATTAAAAACCGTCCTGCAGGTCAAAGACCGAACGGTAAACAAATCGATGTTATCAAGATTTCGGATAACTCAGAAGTTCAGAACTTCGGTTATGCAATCAAAACAAAGAAAGGTGCTCAGGGAGTATTGGTAACTTCAGTATTGGTAGTAGATGGTGCTCCAGTAAACACCTCGGTTGCTTTTGTTCCCGGAGAATTGGCAATTAAGTCAAAGAAAGGACATGGTATCATCACTACTCCGAAGTCAAAGAAAGAAAAAGACACTGACGAGGAAGTAGATGAAGAAGAAACTTCTGAAGAAAACGAAGATTAAACTCCATAACGATTATACATTATATCAATTATCCAAAGCCCATTGCCTCACAAAGGTGATGGGCTTTTTTATTTTCATAACCTATGGTAACCAAAGAAGAGATAAGAAAGAATATACAAATCATTGCACTTAATAATCTGATAGAAGATTATACTTCATTTCTAGAAGTATGCAAAAATCCCTCAGAAAGGGAATTAACAGAAAACATAATATCAGAAGCTAAGGAAATGATTTTAGAATATCAATCCCAAATAAAAAGGCCACAATGGAAAAAAGATCCTTCTCATCCTTAATTTCACAGATTGCTGAAATATACAAGGATATCAAATACTATAAATACCAAACTCATATATCCTTGCAGCAGAATAAGATGGGTGAATATAGGAAACACCAAGCCCATATTATGTATCAGAAAAGAAAACTTTATTCTTTATCACAAAGAGTAAAAGATATTCTTAACAATCCAGTTCTAGAAGTGAAATATATATGGGGAAATGAAACTAAAACCAGTATTTTCTCAGGATTAACTCAAAGAGAGATATCTGATTATCTTCATACTTGTGCAATGGTAAAAGGGATTGAATTAAAAATCCTAGAAATCAAGGAAATCCCTACCTTTAATTCGGATTCATTTCTATAGGTAAATATAAACTCATAAATTAATAAGGATATGACAAAGAAAGTAAAACCTGCTAAAAAAGCAAAGAAACCGGCTGATAAGACTCCGGAAATCACAAAAGCTGCAAAGGCTTTGGAAAACTACCTGAAAGAAAATAACCTGGATCCTGCAAAGGATTGGTCAAAGGACAAAACTCATGGTAAGGCAGTAAAAGAACTTATGGCAAAACTTAACAAGGAAAGAGATAAAGTTGCTGCCCAATATCCTGAGAAAGACACTGCTAATCAGAAGAAGCTGGTAAAAATGAAAAAGGCTTCTGAAGATGAAAAGAAAGCTAAGAAGGAAGCTAAAGCAAAAGAGAAAAAGGAAAAAGCTAGTTCAGGTAGAACAGCAACTAAATACGATTATCCTTTGGTAGACGGAAGAGAAATGACTTCCGAAGAAAAGAAGAAATATCGTATGGCTCAGAGAAAATTGGCTGCAGGTAAGACTCCAAAAGAATCTAAGCCGAAGGAAGAACCTAAGAAGGAATCCAAAAAGGATAAGCCTTCTAAGAAAGATAAAAAGGCCAAAGATTCTAAGAAGAAAAAGGCCAAAGACGAGGATTAATTTCCATTCTTATATTTGTTTTGTTAGTTATTAGAGTTATTAGTAGTTTTGGGCCTGGCAATAATTTTTGTCCAGGCCCTTTTTATCTCTAAACTTATGAAAGAAGAAAAAGAAATATTCAAACCCAAACTGCGTATCACTACACTTTCAGAAAATGGTAATCCTTTATCTGATAGATTAGTAGATGCTTGCACTGAGATGTATGCCGGTCCAAAGGTACAACATAAAGGTCCCATAAGAATAGAAGTAACCCTTGTTAATCAACAAGATATTTCTCAATTCAAAGAATACTTGGATAAATTATCTGGTAACTTACCCATCAAAGAATCTGCAGGTAGAGGAAGACCCTCTAATACTCAATCTAAAGAATTGGAATCCCCAAGAGAAGATATCCTTGCTGATGTAGAAAAGATGGTAAATGAAGGCAAAAGCCAACAGGATATCATTAAGTATCTTAGAGATCTTGGATTTGTATTCATCCTTACAGAGGATTTCCTTTATTATTTCCCGGAATTTAAATTTGATAAGAAAGATGTGGGAGAACCCACCAACAATGGCCAATATCTCGATTCTTATTCATGGATGGCAAGATGTATAAAGAGAGCAAAAGATCCTAAGACAGATAAATTTGACCCTATGATTCTATTTGGGTTCAGTATTCTGCAAGGTCCCTCAAAGAAGATCGTTCCCTATCTGTATAAGGAAAGGAAGAAACCCTTTAGGGCTCAGACCGGTAAAACTACTATCTCATTCTCTCAGGCAGAATTTACTAAGTTACCTAAGTATATGTTAGAGGCAGAACGAATTAAATTCTCTACAGAACAAAGGCAATTGCTTATGACTCCGGATAAGAAACCCTCTAAGTTCTTCTTAAGATGGGCATCAGATGCCATATTCCCCGATTCAATCAAGGAAAAGATGGCTGAGATCTTGAAGAGATAATCCACTACCTACCTCAGCAATATTTGCATATTATATATAAAATTTATATATTTGTATAACGAAATAAATAATAAGAAAAAATGGATGCAGAAACCAAGACGGTTATTAAGAACATTGCCCAAATCCAAGTTGAGGCACTAACTCATATCTCTAAAAATTTAGAGGATACCGATCATTACCTTCTTAAAAAACTTCTTCAGATTGAAGAAGGAGAAATAAGAGGAGTATTAGATAATATGATAAAACTCTATTCAGATATGATAGAATATCCTCAACTTATAAAAACTCTTACAGAGTATCAATTATACGTCTGCTCTCATATCCTATGGAAAATGGAGGAAGAATGGATAACAGATAATTCTCAAGGAGTTTTGGGAGCATGGGCAATCATTCAAAAATATACCAACGTATTACATCCGGAGTTAACACTTTTAAAATTTTAAATTATGGACAGAGAAGAATATTTTGAATCAGTTACCATGAATACTGGTATTAAAATGAATCCAGTAGAATCTTCTAATATAGAAGGTATTGGGTATGACAACAAAAACAAATACTTATGGGTTGCTTTTAAGGGCAACAAAGTTTACCGGTATGATTTAGTTTCCAGAAAAACTTTCGAAGAACTAATGAATGCCGAATCTAAAGGGAGATATCTTAATTCTCATATCAAAGGACAATATGAAGCTACAGGATATGAACTCAAAAAATAAACATATTATTTTTCCGTTTTCTATTCTGGGAGTTACTCTTTTGGGATTCACTATTGCCAACACCAATAGTACCCGGAGGGTAACTCCTCCTTATGTAAAGGAGAGTAGAGAAGATTCTATTAGAAATGTAAAACGGTATGAGGAAAGCAAAAGAAGAGATTCTATATTCTTTGCTAAAGTAGATTCTATAAAGAAACTAAAGGATTCTCTTAGTAATCGGAGATTATACCAATATGCTTTCCTAGTAAGAGTTACTCCAGATAATATAATATTTACCGCAAGGAAATCTGGTTATCAACAAGTAACTTTAGATGCTCATTATACTAAACCCAGAGTATATTACCAAGTATTCACTTCCGATAAACCTTTATCACCGGAGGAAGCTTCTGCTTATGCCGAGAAATATGAACATGATTCCAGTAAGGTAACTATATTAACCGTAGAACAGTATAATCAGAGATATGGTAAATCATCATCTATTTCAGAATATGATATCTTTACTGAAGGCCTAGATTCCTACTATGATGATCCCGAAAACCTAGATGAGAACCCAGATGAAATCTTTGATTTCCTACTCGACTAGAGATCCTCAGCTATTGATAAAATAAAGTAGAATTATTTTTCTATTTAAAATATTGTTCTTATATTTGCATAGAGAAAATAATTAATAACATTTTAATATAGACAATATGAAAAAAGTAAATTTGAACAAGGTAACCGAGTTAATTAACAACCAAGTATCTAACTCATTGAAGGAAGTTAAGGCTTCTAAAACACAAAAGCCAAAAGAAACTAAAGAATCTAAGGCTAAGGAAGAACCCAAAGCAAAATTGGTAAAAACTACTACCAAGAAAGCTTCTACTAAAAAGGAAGAAGTTGTCAAGGAAGTTGCCAAACAACAGAAACCTAATATCATCGAACAAGTAATCTCCAATCGGGAAGTGAAATACATTTACCCAGATGATGTTACTGATACTCTTTCAAGAAAGAAATGGAGACAACAAACCCGTAATGAACTTCGTAAATTAGAAAGGGAAATGCTCCGAATCCAAGATCATAACTCTAAAGAATACAAGTCTGCCCAAAATAAATATATTACCTTCCAGAAAAAAGTATTGAAGGTAGATGAAGCAGTATAATTAATCCTTTGTTAACCCGGGACTGGGAATCACTTGAGGGCAATCAATATTCCCAGTCCCATATTTATTTTGGTTATGGACTATCGAATATTCTCCGATAAGGAGATGGAAAAACAGGAAAAGGACATGGTAGAACTTCACAAGAGATGTGTAAAGAATTACCTTGTTCAAAGATCTCTCAAACACGGAAAGATTAAAAAATTCTTTATCGTATATGATTATTATCTAGGCACTGAGAATATAAGAAATTACTTTTTCAGGCCTATAGATATGTTCGTAAGATTCTTATTGTTGGGTAAACTTGAAGAAATAGAAGATTATGTCAAAGCTGATTCTAGAAAGAAGAAAAGAAAACATAAGAGAAATAAAAGTATGGTATCTTCAGAGTCAAAAACTATACGAAGAAAAAATGGTAGAGATAAATAAGACCAGCAAGGTTTTATTCTCTGGACCAGTATCTTCTATGGTTGCTTGTTGGAGAAATGCTTTACTCTTGGTAAGAAGATCTTATAGGATATCGAAAGAATCTAGAATTTCTTTAAGAAACCTTCAACATAATACTAGGGATATTAATGCAATAAATGACTTAGAATTAGGTCAAGGTGTTAAATTTATAATCATTGAATTATGTTTCGAGAAATAGTAAAAGATGTATATATCGGTAAATCACAACTGAGGATCTGGGTAAATGGGAAAAGGGTCCCCAAAGAAACTCTGGTAAAGGATATTGCCTTACCAACCTTACTGGGAAATAAATTGCCAGATTATGGTACCATAGGAAATTTTACCCAGTGGGAATTCGAAGTTAACCCAGGAGGCAATCACAAATTATTTATCACAGGTATACCCAAGAAAACTTATGACTTGGATTTATACCGATTAAAAGGGAGATTATGGTCATCCTATTACGAGGATGATAAAAGGGGATACTTATTTCAGGTATTACCTTATGATGTTAAACACCTAGAAACAGAGATATAATATAATGGAAACAAAAGATTACGTAAAGATATTTAGACTAGATCAAGAGAACTTCCAATTTAATAGAGGGGAGTTTATGAATAAAATGGGAGAAGATTTACTAGAAGTATGCCAAAGGCAACAAAAGATAAACCCAGCAACTGGTCACATATATTATTCAGATTTTAAAAAGGTAGTAAAACACTTCGAGGATAAATTTAATGAAATCAGTCGGCAAAGTATAAGACCTTTATCCCAGAATTTATGGAAGGCATTCTTTGCAACTCAGGTAGTGCCCCTAAGAAAACTCTGGTACCCAGAAACACAAAAAAGGATAGAGGAAATGAAAAATAACTCTAGTGAACAAGACAAAAAATCCTCGAGAGGTAAAAAAGGCAATTATGGCAAAGGAAATCGTTGACCTTCATGGCAATATTTTTAAGGTAATTAAAGGTTGGGAATTTTATAACAAGGTTCCCAACCTTGAAGGAAATTATACCTGGGTATTTACTAGGGATAGGATTACCGATACTCAATTCATTTTGGCTTTAAATGAAGAACTCAATATAGCAGTTGGTTATTGGTATTCTAATATTTATCAACTATACGTAGCTCGTCCTCTTAAAAGGATTAGATACGATGAATCTAAGGATATAAGAAAAGAATATTTGTATAATGGCAAAAGACAACATAAAAAGATTTCCTAGACCTATGGGAACTACTGCAATGGCAGCAGAATACCAAAAGAGTCAGAATCTTGAAGATTTACAAAAGGTATACAACTACATTATCAATCACTGGTTGATGGGTAATGGTATGTTATGTGGGATTATGTATGATATTAATACCTTCTCAACAAAGACAGGTATAGATATCAATTACATACGAGTATTTATGAGAGATAGATTATTGCAATCTAAGCTCTGGGATAAAGAAAGACAGGAAGAAATGCTACAGGCTTTATTGGGAGAACAAGTAGCATGGGCTTTAGAAGATAGAATGGAAATCTCCCATCAGGTAAATATCCTAAGAGAATCTCAGGGAGGGCATTACACTCCATTCATATCGGCTGAATTGAATAAAGCTCTTAAGATGAAACTGGATTCTTCTACTTCATTACAGTCTATCATACGTACATTTATGGGTGGAGGAACTACCAATATCTTTAATCAATTTGGAGATACCCAGAATAATCAATTGAATCAGAACCAAGGCATATCAATAGATGAAGCTAGAAAGATTATCCTAGAATCTCAAAAGATAATGGACAAGCCACAGGAAGCCAAATTATTGGCAGATCACTATGATTTATCTTCTTTACCCGAGGTAGTTGCTACTAAGCAAGAGGGAATTGATACTACCAAAGAGGGCCTTACTTTGAATACTGCAGAGATGAGGCAAATTACTGATGATTATAAGGGAGCTATGGAACTCTCTTCAAGAGAACACCATGAATTAAGAAGAGAGATAGAGGCTAACATAGATCCCGAGGATCCAGACCCAGAAATGGATATCTATTTAGATGAAGAGCAATATGAAGAAAAAGAGCCTACCTCAATAGCTGAACAATTCCTTAACAGGTAATCGAGGTTTATTGCATAATTAATTTATTATTCTTAAATTTGCATCAAAATAAATAATAAGATTATGGATAAAACCACATTAAAACAGCTTAAACCAGGTACACTATTCAGATTAAAAGATTCTGAATCCAGTCCAGTATGGGTAAGAGATCATTATGATAGGTCTTCTAAAACTTATGCTTGCCATAAATACGAAGACTACAATCATGAAACTTTCTTCAAAGGAACCAGAACAGTATTCATTAATTTTACATATTAGACATTATGAACATCAAAAACCTATTCAACAGATTTCGTAAACGGGAACCAGAGTTAAGTTATTCCCTGAATCTAATCTACCTAGAAGATACTAAGGTAGTATTCAACCAGAATATACAATGTGCTAAAGACCTAGAGAATTACCTATCTGCCTATATGAGACTATTTGGCATGTATTCAGATAAGCCTTATGTACTAATCTATCAGGAATACAAAAACAGATATTGGGTATATGACAAAGAACCTTACCTATTATACTACAAGGTACCACTCATAGTTAACACCAGTAGAAAGCTATCAGGGAAATCAGACATGGTAATAACCAAAGAAAAATACCAAGCTGCTAAGGCTTTAGTTCCAGCCCATGAAGTATCCGATAGATTCAAGATACCAGAATATATTACTGGAGTCTTTACAGATATCTGGTATAAATGCCAAGGATATATGGATACGGACCATGTTGGTTTAGAGGAGATACTGGAATTGATGCAACATAATTGGTTAAAGGAATTCGAATTATTAGTATTCAAAAGGGATTATGATACAGATATGTTATTCCTTAGTCATTCTCTTACCTATATCTTAGATCAGACAAAAGAAGAGGGCAGAAGAATATGTATTCAAAATATCATAGAACGTAACATAAATCAAGAAAATCAAGATGAAAACGAAACAATTTAACGTAAGCCAGTCTAGAATATATCCAGATATCAGAGATAAATATCTGGATTATATGGGAGAACGATATAATATGTTCATTTCGGATGATACTCTAAAGAATGATCTCAGAGAAATCCTTCGAAAGGGTACTAATAAAACTATCCATTTCAATATCCTAGAAAAGAACTCAGATCTCTTGGTATTTGAAACCTCTGAATACAGTAAGCTATTAGAGTTCACTAACCATTATCTCTGGATATTCAGGCTAGTAAACGATAAATGGAATTTAATCCGATACAGAGTATAAATTCGAAAGGCAGACTAACTATCTGCCTTTCTTAGCGTTTACACATATCCTCAGCTTAGTATTCCAGAATTTGCATATATAATTTAAAGTGCTTATATTTGCATAAGAAAAATAATTAATAACATTTTAAAATTTTAGACTTATGAAAAATAATGAAACCTTCCAAACCACACAACATCTAGACAAGTTAGTTACTAACCTAGGTCTTCAAATCCAAGAATTATTTTCCTTAGACTTAGAGGAAATCCTAGATTACAGCAACAATCTAATGAATCTATTAGTTAATGCCTACGTTGAAAACCAATGCTTAGCATTATCTGCAATGATATCTAAACAGGACGGATTTGCAATATACTCTTTCTTATTTCAAACTCCCGATACTTCTAATGGTGCTGCAGATGCTCTGGTAAACTTTGCCATGAACTTCACTGATGGAGAAGCTAATATCAAATCTATCAACAGAATATCTTCAAACATAATGCAAATCACATTTACAGTATGACACCCATAAGAAGACTTTTAAATATCGTACAATTTGATCTAGCCGAGAAACTAAACTTGGCTAGATTAAGATGGTACCATCTTAATCATCAGGACTAATACCTTCAATCAGTAATCTACGGTAATCCTAATAATTGTACCTTGTTCAGACTAAGGGAAGTACTTACTAATTTGCTTAGAGCTAACTTCTTAAGTTACTACATATTAGCAGATACTCCTGAATCTCTATCTATTTCAATACAAGGTAATGCTATCATTACATTTGTGATAACTAAAGACAATTACATAACTTTTACAATAACGAAATTATGAGCACAACTCCATACCCAGGTCCAGATGAAGTAATTATACCATCTCGTATATATTTCGATGAAGGTAAGAGAATAGATGTTAAAGTATGGCCTAAGACCATTCAATTAACAGGTCCCACTAAGGATTTAAACAAGGTATTCAAAACCCTTGAAGAATATGATGATTGGTGGCATCAGTTTAAGAAAAAGAATCCAGATGCTTTTCGTAAGGATGCGAAATATGTAAAATCCATAAATGGCCTTTTCCTTATTCAGAAAAGGCTCTATCAGATACCTAATAGAAGCCTCAGCTAAGTAATCGGGGATATTGCATATTTAAAAATAAAGTATTAAATTTGCATCAGAGAAAAGAAATATATTATTCATTTAAAATTTAGGCAGTCATGAACTTGAACAACATTACAACAGCCCTTAAAACCGGTATCACAATTTACCAATACGAACAATGGCAAAATACTGGTTCAGTCAACCTAATGCAAAAGGAATCTCATATGCTTTCCAAGGTTTGGCTTAAGACAAATATCTATAACCCAGATTCTTTGGATAAACCCTTTATCCAACTCTCTGCTACTTTTACTTCAGAATTCGATATCCAAGAATATAACGAATGGCTAAATGCTAACCAGTACAAGTTATATCCATTGTTATTGGATATTCTTAAGATATCACTAAAGGATGATTACTATAATTATTCCAATACTTCTAACATTCATTACGAAGGAGGGAAATTCCCAAGTATGCTTACCATTCAATTATTTAACTTAGAATTCTAATGTCATGAAACTAACAATAACAACCCTAGTAATCGTAGAAGGCTCTTATATCCAAGGAATTTTCCATTCCTTGGAAGAGCATCCAGGTAAAGCTTACCAAGAACTGGTAGACCAAGTAGAAAACGAATATGGTTATGATGCCGATAAAGATCATGTACCATTACATTTCAAAACTATCCAAGACCTTAAGAAATTACTTCTTAATTCCTATACCATTTATACTTATGACTATGCTGGTGGATTCATTATTAATGACACTATCGACTACATCGAGATTTACGAAATCGAGATAGAAGACGAACCCTTTGACGAGTTCCTTGGTAATATTATTACCTATGCTTCAGAGAAGGACTTATTCGAAAACTTGAGAGAAAATCTTATTTGCATGGATTTAACCAAAGGTGCTGATGATCAATACTATGATTATTCTCCTTCTCAGGTAGAGGCTATCCTATTCGGAATTCTTCAATTAACTCCAGAACACCAAGATATAATCGTAATTGATCTCAAAAAACACCTAAAATCCTTTATTCAAGACAAAGACCAAGCGGAAGAGATGATAACCCAATATACCTGTTATTACAATGCTATCAAGAGATGGGAATCCAATCACAAGGAAACAGAAATCCTTCATCAACTTGAGATATCAAACCTACTCGAACAATTAAAAAATAACTAAAACAATGAAAACAACAAATCCTTCATCAAGAATCACCCTCAGTCAGAAGGGTAATCAAATACTATCCTGCAAAGTATACAAAGAGCCCAACTATATATTATCTATGTCCAACGAAGAAATATTAGAACTCATCTCTGGACTAGACTATATAGGTAACCTACCAATGGTACCAGACCTAGGGAAACCAATAGAAATCCAAGTCTCAACCACCCGACAAATACCCTTAGAACAAAACAAAGAAGTCCAAACCAAAATCAAAGAGATAATATACAATAACCTTTATGATACTCTAATAGATGAACTAAAGGATACCATCTCTAGGTTCCAAGCCCAGTATAACATCCAAGAGATAAACCCATACCTACAGGATATACTTCAGAACCCAGGAGATCTAGTATCCCTCTCCTAACACCACAAAAGATAAATAAAAAGAATACCTAGAGCCTAGAACACTCTAGGTATTTCTGTGTACACAAACCAAGTAATAATCAATTCAAAATAAAACCAAGTATACAGATACTAGGTACACAACCCACCTACCCCACTCCCAACAAAGAAATATACAAATAACAAGGTACACAATAAACCTACCTATATCATATACACCTAATCTGAGATATCACTAACTAAGATACAAATCCCTTATATCACAATCAATATATAATACATATAACTACTAATACTAATATACATATCTTAGGATCTTGGTTTCCCTTCTTTTCTGTGTACCAACGGGGGTTTTTCGAAAAAGTCAGGAACATACCCATTTGGCTGCCCCTCTACTAATACAAACACTATAGCTCTCAAAATTTAAAGTACTAAATCCTTGAGGCCCCAAAGGCCATTTTAGGCAATAAAATCACCATACATGGCCCCTCAAATCACAGAAAAGCAAAAAGTACACTCTGGCAATAGTTTTTGAGATACGTATATGAGCCTTTTTGACACGTAGCTATTTTAGTAACGCCTATATATAATATACTAATATGGGTGGGATTTAGATACGTATGTATTTTAGCTTCACACGTGTAATTGAAAAGTGTTCTGTTTGGCTAGTTTGTGTAATCTAGGATTTAGGTTGTGATTTTGTGTACCTAGACTCGGATTTTAATTGCCAAGAGGCTAGGATTTATATAAAAATTGTGTACCTAGAGGGGCCATTTTAGGCTCGGATTTTATAAAACTGGGTACACAATTTATGCCATAAATGGCCTCGGATTTAATAATCCTATAGGCAATCAAGGGGCCCATTTTAATTGCCATCCTAGTAATATTGTTGTTAATTGCATAAGTATTTATATTATGGTTATTTTAGATAATTCTAGGACATTAGGGGCCTTCGAAAGGCAATCAAGGATATTGCATATTTAAAATATTAGTATTATATTTGCATAGAGAAATAAAGTATTAATCATTTTAATTTATAGACTTATGAAAACAAAAGAAGTAACTATCCAAAACATTAAATTTAACCTCAGTACCAAACCCTTAGTATCTGAACCAGAGACTTATCCAGATTATCCTTCAGTCCCAGTAAATCAGATAACCAATAAGATCATCACTAATCTTATTAACTACTTACCAGAGTATCCCTGGTACGAATACATATATAATTCAAATGACCAATTCGACGAAAACTTACCAGAGCTAATAAATGCTGGCAATCACTTTATCAGCCTTTACATTAATACCGACGATTGCTTAATCGAATTTTCTACCGAGCAACCAGATTCTTCAGATAACCTCTGCGAAGACCTTTCCCTTACTACAGCTGGTATAACCTTCACATTATACTTCGATTAAACCTAATTGCCCAGGCCTAACTAAGGTACCTGGGCTTTTCTATGTATATACCTAAGAGGCCATTTATCGACTTCATATAATCATCTAAGAGGTACTAGAGCTTTACTACACATATACTTACTAGCCTTATATAAGAACCCACTAGGCCTATCTATAGATCTTATAAGGCTTACCTAAGTACGCTAACTATCGACCATATATGGCCTTCAGGTAATAGGCATATAATATACAGATATTCTATAGCCACTTAAAAGGCCTTCCGAAAATCCCCTAGAATCTTCTGGCCATGGGGATTTAGTACGAAGGATTACCAAGAGGATATAGTAAGGGAACCATAGATGGCCTTAATTTGTTATCATACAGGTATTATATAGCGGACAACGTGCGGGCAATTTAGGCCGCCCGGAGGTTAATGGGTGGAAATTTGATAAAAATTTTTGATAATAAATAATGTATGCGCAAATAATAAAATTTTTGATATATGCAAATATTTTCTGAAAATTATTTTTAAAATAATAAAATTCATTTTTAACAAAAAATTTTCTCGAATTTTTTTGTAGATTAAAATAAAGTCCTTATCTTTGCAATGTCGGAAACGATAAGAGTTCTAAAATTTAATAAGAAAAATTTTCAAAAAAAAATCTTTGAAAATTTTGCAGATTAAAATATTATTCTTATATTTGCATAGAGAAATAAAAAAACCTTTTCGAGTTTCTAATAAGACTTGAATTTTTATCGAAAAGGTTATAATAAAATAAATTCAAAAATTCAAGCATTTTTATTATGGAAGAAAAAAAATTAAATTCAGTTGAGAATGTAAATGTAGTTGTTGAAAATTCTACAAAAGAAAAAGCAAACAATATTCTTTATAAAGATATTCTAGCTAATTTGAATAAATCTACTGAAGGACTTTTAAAAACTTCTTTCGGTGTTAAAAAATCAGACATTTACAAAGAAGAAATTTTTTCAGAACTTTCGGACAAAGAGAAAAAAGTTGCTCGAAAGAAATTTAGAAATACTATTCTTTCTTTATCTGAATCGTTAGTTCAAGAAAAAGATAAAACACGGTTAGAGAAGCTAAAAAAAGCGTTTTTAGACTTTTATAAGCAAGTTTACAAAGTAAATGATTTTTCACTTTCTTCTGTTTGTTCTGAAAATATGAAAGAAACAAACAAAGAAATTTTGAAAAAGGCTTTACAGATTATAAAAAAATAAATTGTTTAATTAGGATAGGGAATTAATTCCCTATCCATAAATCAAAAGATATTATGTTAGTAGTGTTATTCATTATAAGTTTAAGTTTGATTATATACGGTTTAATTTTGAGTTATTGGGCATTAAAAAAAAGACACGGATTTATTGTTTATCGAGATGAAAAAAATCAATATAAAGTAAGTTTAATTCATTTAAACGCTTTAAATTTTTTTGAACTCGAATCTTACAAAAAAACTTCTTTATTTCGATTTACTTTAAAATCGTACTTTCATTACTTAATGTATCAATTTGAGAATGAAACTGATTCAAAGGATTTATTAAAAATTTTTAATAAATAACTTTTACTAGTAAGGGAATGTTTATCCCTTACTTTTTTTTTGACTTATTCTAAATAAAGGCTACCGTACCCCGCATTTAGTACCTGGTATTTTTAGGCTTTCGTATTAAGAGGTACCTTGAACACACACTAAAATTTTTTCCTACACACGTTAAGGGCATACCAAGACACAACACACAAAAAAGCCAGAGAATAAAACATCCCTGGCATTCATACTACAGAATAATATCCAATATCTCCTTAATCCTACCCTTCCCTAGAATCCTCCTACCTTTCCTTACTTCATAAAAGAAAACATAATATTTCTGAATCTCAATACACCATAACCGATCACCTCCCTCTAATAAAGGTTCTATTCTCATCATATCTCCCGGGTCAATCCAAATCTGATACCAAATACTATTACCTTCAGAACATCTTAAGATTCTCTTTTCACTATCTTCTCTTAATCTATCAATCCTTACCATACTCTTCCTTAATCCTTTCCAAATCCTTTAATGCTAATCTCAAAACCCTAAGCCTATGAGGGATATACTTTTTATAGGGAGGGAACCAATACCCAAATATATGATTCTCTCTATCAATCTTATCTATGGGAGTCTTCAACCATCGATTACCTCTTATGATATGATACTCTCCATAACCTATGAAACTAAATCCGGAAGTAAACCAGAGATGGGTAATACCAAACCTTTCAGGTTGGAACCAGGGTTTAATTACACTATGCCAAAACCCATGATTCTAATTATCGAATATCTTACACATTCCCATAGGAGTTTCACTATGTCTTAGGAAATCAATTGCCTTGATTATCTCATACTTCACTTTCTCATAGTTTTCGAATATCCTCATCTCTATGGTGAAGTTATTCTTTGCTTTTTCATCTATATTACTCATGATACTAATCCATATAAGAATATTATAAACCAAGCCACTAGGATAAAGATATAAGGGATTGCATACTTCTTAAATGGATATCTCTCTATCCCATCATTAAGGGCATATATAAATACTATCGGGTATAGTAACATCATTAATGCTACTCCCAGTAATTTAAACCAAGTAAAGCCAAGGCATACTAGAGCATCTCCATTCATTGAGCTACCCTTATAATTACCATGACTATCGAAGTGATAGTAGTTCTTAGGTTTCAATACTTGCTCAGCACCCAGGTAGGGAGGTAGGTCCTTTTTAATGAACCTACCCTTGCTATCTCTTCTCCTTAATATCTTAGGAGCAGATAAATCTTCGTCGTAATCCTTAATCTTTGGCATTGTTTTTCTTTTTAAAGAATATTAAGTAAATAGGAAATAAAGGTAATACTAACCAGATGGTAAGAAATAATAGGTTGGGTCTGATCATCATCCTAATTTCTTGACATAACATCTTAGTTAAGATTATAGAGGGGATTAGGCATATCCCATAGATTATGCCTAATATTATCCAAGTACTATTCATTGAGCTTTTCAATTAATTTTTTAAGTTTCTTATCTAAGGTTATCACTTTCTCAAGGGTTTCATCATCCTTGTGTTTCCCGTTATCATCCAACCATTTTTTGATTGCCTCTAAGGATTTCTTGGATTGGTGATATGCAACAAAGGAATTGTACTTCTGTTCATTCTCTGTAGTACAAGGTAGGATTATTGCATTACCTTTCCCATCTAATCGAGTAAATTGACCCTCTAGATTTGTTGTTCTAGTAATTATTACCTTATTAGATAATATTGCAGTACCATTCTTTTTATCGATAGATACTACGTTTGCCTTTTCCATTAGGGTTTTGTCTTGGTAAATTACCGAGTTACCCTCTTTGAGTTTTACTATTTCTTTTTTCATATAAATAATGTATTTATTTTTGTTATACAAATATACTATTTTATTTTTAAATATCAATCATTATTGAATAAATTCTGCAAATCTTCTGAGGTTATCCCATGCTGACGGTAGTAGTCGTATTCCCAAGGATTTAGAGGTTTGCAATTGACTGGGTATTCGTCTCTTAATTCGAAAGGCAAATAGCCAAGAAATTCTATACTGTTGAAATACTGTACCTTACCATCAGTAAATAAGAAATATTTCAAGGGTCTATCGATTGCCTTACCGAAATTACTTCCTATTAATCTGATATCCTTGTTGGCAATGTAAACATGATACTTATCAGTTATCAAATATACCTGGGTATTCCAGGGTTTCTTCGATTCATCTAAGGTTTTCCTAAACCAATCAACCATAATCTGTTGTTTCTTTCCTATATCCATAATTAAATTATTTATTCATTGATAAATAGAACTCGATATACCCACCTAAGAAAGGCTACAAGCAATACTTTACCATCTTTAATGTAAACTCTAAGAATTTATATTATGGATAAACTTACTAACGAATTAATTGCCAAGGTTGCGAACAAATTAAACCTTGAACCTGCTCTGTTAAAGACCGTAACTGTAGTAGAATGTGGTAATCGAGACGGATTTTTACCCTCTGGTAGACCTCAGATTCTCTTCGAGGGTCATGTAATGTGGAAATATTTGAAGATAAAACTCGATGGAGAAGGCAAAAGAACCTATTTATACGATCTAGCCAAGAGAAATCCCAGTCTGGTTTATCAGAAATGGACCAAAGAATTCTACTTAGGAGGTGAAGGAGAGTGGAAAAGACTCAAAGCAGCTCGTAAAATTGATGAAAACTGTGCTAATTTAGCTACTTCTTGGGGATTGGGACAGATTATGGGCTTCAATTATCAGCTTTGTGGATGTCAATCAGTGGATGAAATGATCCAAAAGATGTCTGAATCTCATGAAATGCAGCTAGAAATGATGTACCATTTCCTCTATAACTCTGGTTTAGTGAAACATTTGAAGGTAAAAGACTGGGATGCCTTTGCAAAAGGATATAATGGTCCTGCCTACAAAGAGAATAACTACGACCAAAAGCTAAGAAATACATATGAAAACTTCAAGGATAAGCTATGAAAGTAATTTATAACAATATTATACCTTTCAAAGGATATAAAGCCATCAATTTATTGGGTTTGGTATTCGTAAGGAAAGGAGCTAAATTTACTGAGGTGGATTATAACCATGAACACATTCATTCAAAGCAAATGGCAGAGATGTTATGGATATTTTTCTACCTTTGGTATGGAATCGAGTACTTAATCATTCTTTGTTTTGCTAAATGGAACAAGCAGAATGAAAGGTATCATGATGTAAGTTTTGAGGAAGAGGCTCATAACAATGATTCGAACCTGGATTATATTTCAACTAGAAAGCATTATGCTTGGTTCAAGTACATAAAATTGAGAAGTTACAAATAAGGTTTAGTTATAGGGTCTATACCTTTAATTATTTTAGATATTACAGATAGTGGCATCTTGAATTTAGTGCTGAGTTCTCTCAGTAATATTTCGGGATGCCTACGTTTATATCTAAATACTCTTAATTTTAACCTATTAGAGTATTTAGAAGTAGGTGAATCTTGGCCTATTTTACCAGGAGTACTATTATGTGAGAATCTACCATCTCTAATACATTGTTGCATATTCTCAGAATAAGTACCCCAATATAGATTATCT
>OGHJ01000246.1_pt1 | contig 92850 bp, 75 predicted proteins | sample 1571351 | NCBI WGS metagenome assembly OGHJ01 (sample SAMEA2582037, study PRJEB24529) | metagenome | biome: Human gut stool | place: China | collected 2011 | reverse complement strand
CCCCTTCTCGGCCCCCCTTGCATCCCCCCCGAAGCACCCCAAAGAGGGTTTTCAGTTTCCATAAAACGACGAGGGCGACGCGTCTTTGCTGCGGGAGCTTCCCTCACTCTCTGCGCTCGCTCGGGTGATCTCCCTCCCGCCGCGTAAATGCCAGAGTCCGCTCTCGCTTCGATCAATATCCGCTTCAGCCAACTCCCCTCAGTACTTTGACAAATCACAAAGCATGCTTCGTTCCCATTTCAACACCCAATGGACATGCTTACCAGCATCCAGCTTGGACAACATAGCGGAAACGATTAACAATATAAAATCATTATGTTATCTGTTGCAGCGTCAATCATCATTCAACCATGACCTGCGAATAAATTACGAATCAGAAAAATCTGTTCACCATCAGGAGATGGTCGTGGAGTCGCCTTCCTTAAACTCGCCGGAGCGAATGCGGAGGCGATGGCTGGTGTTGTGCGAATTTGCAAAATACGACTTTTGTCCCCTGAATGCGTCAGCGCCGGGGTTTTGAGCGCAGCGTACTCTAGTACGTGACCATCAAAATCCCGGCGCTGACGCATTCAGGGGACAAAAGTCGGGTTTGCGTAAATGCGCTCGACAGGTTCACCCACACCACAAAAACTTCTCCCCAGCTTCTACCTTTTCTCCCCGTGCCTCGCCACCATTGCGGCGCTATTTTCCGTCACCGAGCTTTGACAGCAACGTCTTGCGGTTAATCCCCAAACGCCGCGCAGCCTCGCTCTTGTTGCCGCCAACCTGCGCCAAGGTATCCATAACCGCCAGACGCTCAATCTCCTCAAGCGTCATATTGGCAAAATCCAGCCGCGACGCCGCCGGGGCCTCCGCCTCCTGCCCGCCAATGGTAGGTGGCAGCTCGCGCTCACTGATATATTCGCCCACCAGCAGCACCACAGCCCGCTCCACGGCATTTTCCAGTTCACGCACGTTGCCGGGCCAGTTGTGCTTCAACAGGCGATCCATGGCCCCAGGCGTAAATCCCTTGACGGTCTTGCCATTGCGCTCGGCAAAAAGCTTCATAAAATGCATGGCAAGCAGGGGGATATCCTCGCCGCGCTCGCGCAGCGGCGGCAACTGCAAGGCTACCACGTTAAGCCGGTAATACAGATCCTGACGGAAGCGCCCTTCTTCCACCTCGCGCGCCAGATCCTTATTGGTGGCCGCCAGAATACGCACATCCACCCGCACGGTCTGATCTCCGCCCACGCGCTGCAACTCGCGCTCCTGAATGACGCGCAACAGCTTTACCTGCATGGAAAGCGGAATATCGCCAATTTCGTCCAGAAATATCGTGCCTTTGTCCGCTGCCAGAAACCGCCCCTCGCGACGCTTTTCCGCCCCGGTGAACGCGCCCTTTTCATGGCCGAAAAGCTCCGATTCAAGCAGGGTTTCCGACAGGGCAGCGCAGTTCACGGCCACATAGGGGCCGGAACGGCGATTGCTGTTGGCGTGGATGAGCTTGGCCACAACTTCCTTGCCGGTGCCGGATTCGCCCGTCACAAGCACCGTGGCCTCAGAGGGCGCAATGGCCGAAACAAGATCCAGCACCTGCCGCATGGCCTGGCTTTGCCCTATGATGTTGCGGGCGTCCAGACCTGCCGCAAGCTCGTGGCGCAAAGTACGCACCTCGTGCCGCAGGCTGGCATGGTCCAGCGCGCGTTCAAGGGCAAGCTTGAGGGCATCAAAGGCCAGCGGTTTGGTAAGGTAGTCGTACGCCCCGGCCTTAAGCGCCTCCACGGCGCTGGAAACGTCCGAGTAGGCCGTCATGATCAGGATGGGAATTGCAGGATTGTAACCCTTGACGGCCCGTGTGGCTTCTATGCCGCTCATGCCCCCCATGCGCACATCCATAAGAATGAGGTCAAAAGGACGTTCACGACACAGTTCCAGGGCTTCCTCGCCGCTGGAGGCCCCGGTGGGCGCGTAGCCCCACTCTTCAAGCAGGGCGCGCAGCATTTCGCGGTGATTGTGGTCGTCATCCACCACCAGCAGCTGCATGGCGGGATTTGCAGTCATAACACTATCCTTGAACTGATCGGGATTGCATGGTTCGCAAGCGTTACAGGCATGACGCAACAGTGCGGGACTGCCCTAACTCTTGCCGTTTACAGGCAGGGTGAGCGTAAATTCCGCCCCATGCCCCGGCGCGTTGCCAACGCTTACGCGTCCGCCGTGCCCCTCGGCAATCTGATAGACGATGGCAAGCCCAAGGCCGGTTCCCGATGATTTGGTGGTAAAGTAGGGCGTAAAAATGGAAGCCTGGATTTCTGCCGGGATGCCCGGCCCCGTGTCGGCCACGGTGATGCTGAACATGCCCTCGGGCAGCGCGCGCGTACTCACACGCAGGGTACCTCCGTGATCCATGGCCTGAACCGCGTTGAGAAAAAGATTCAGCAGGGCCTGAGTGAGCCGCTCCGTGCTGACGCGTACCAGCGGAAAACCCGGTTCCATTTCAAAAACCACGGCAATATTCTTGGCCTTGAGGTCGGCCTCGGCAAGCCGCAACGCACGCCCTATAACTTCGCCAAGATCAGCCTGTACTGTTTCAAACGAGCCGGGACGCGCAAATTCCAACAACTCGGAAACCACGCGGTCCAGCCGTTCCACTTCGTCAATCATGCGTTGGGCGGCTTCTTCCTCGCGCCCCCCCAGAGGCATGCGCTTGGCGATATACAGGGCCACGCCCTTGATGGTGCTCAGGGGATTGCGGATTTCGTGCGCCACACCCGCCGCCAGATGCCCAAGGGCCGCAAGCCGGTCATTGCGCTGGGCGTCAGTCTGAAGGCGCTTCATTTCCGTAATGTCGCGCAACACAAATACGTTGCCCAAAAAAGCGCCGTCCTCATTGCGCATGGCCGCGCCGCCAAGGCTGATGGACAGCGGTTTGATCCCCGGCACGGCGAGTGTTGTTTCCTGCTCCAGAATGCGCGATCCCTTAACCAGTTTACCCGCCAGGGCTTCCCATTCCAGGCCGGGCAGACTGTTCAGCCGCCTTGCCCGTGCGGGTCTGCCGGGCTTGTCTGGGCCGCCTTGCGAGGCCGTCGCGCCAGAAGGAAATATCTCTGCACGCTGTTTGCCAAACATGGTCAAAGCTGTGTCGTTGATCATGGCAATACGCCCGTCCGGGTCGCTGATCACCAGTCCCAGGGGGAGGTTAGCCACGACCTCTGTGGCCATGACTTGTTGATCGCGCACAATACGCCGCCAGCGCCGGTTGTTGTGCATCCAGAACAGGGAGACAAAGGCGGCTAGCCCCAAGGCGGCAGCCAGTGCGGCAGAAAGCAGGTTGTTGCGCGCGTCCTGCGCCAGAGCATCCTCAAAAGGACGCGCGTCAAAGCCCACCAAGGCCACGCCCACCACCTGCCGGGGGGCTTCCGGGCCAGGACGGGCACCAGACACACCTCTGGGCACGGGCGGCGGAGGCGGTGGATTGCCAAACACATCGAGATCATATGGGCCTCCAGCACTCTCTGGGCCATCAATCCCCATCATGCGGCCCATCATGCCCATGCCGTGGGGGCCATGCCCGCCACCCATATGTTGTTGCCCATGCGAACGGCTCAGGGGCGCAAACACGCGAAAAACCTCAAAAACTTCCTTTCCATCCACCGTCCGCACCCGCCACATGGGCCGGTCTGAAACTTGGGTAAGGTGGGGGATATCCTGTGGCTGCACCAGCATGGGGGTGGGGACAAATTCCGGCGCGGTGTCATCCGGCACACCGGGGATTGGCGAACTGTCGCCGCTCTGGGCTAGGATGGCCCCGCTGGTGTCTGTCACGGCCATATAGAGAATGCCGGGCTGTCGGGCGGTTTCACTGAGCAGCGGACGCAGGCCGAGCACAGCGCCGGGGCTGAGGCGCAGGCCCGTACGGGTTCCGGCTTCAAGCGCCCAGATGAGCGCCTCGGCCCTGTCCGTAAGATTGTGTACCATAAAGGCCCGTTCGCGTTGATTGCTACGAACGGAGAGCCCCACCAGAGTCAGGCCGAGAATAAGGGCTGCCCCAATCAGCATCCAGGGTGAAAGACCCATGCGCGACAAGCGCTGGGAGAAAGATGAGCGAAAACGGATCATGAGTGTTTCCTCAACGGCGCAGTATCATAAGTATGTATTTTTTACTCACCGCGCAAGCCCCCTGGTAAAAATTGGATAGCTGCCCAGCCAACTGAGTAAAAAATGGACAGCATCAATCCCGACGGAGAACGCTCGATTTTCATTAATTTTATTTAATTAAGCAATTTTAGTGTATTACAAAAATTTACCCATCTTGGCACGGCCTTTGCCTATACAGCATCAAACGGCGCTGAAATACGCAGCACCAATCAGAAGACAAATAACAAACTGACGGCGCAACGTCACATTGAGGATACTGATATGTATGGCTGCGATATAGGAAGCGTAATGGGATGGGGAAATGGCATGACGCACCTTATATTCATGATACTGATTATTTCCCTTGCTGTCGCTTTTATCAGCAGAATATTCCCGTCGCAGAGAAAGAATATGGATTATACAGATTCCATGGCAATTCTCAAAAGACGGCTGGCCTCAGGAGAAATCACTCTTGAGGAATACGAAAAACTGAAAAAATCCATCTGAGCGGCCTTGCCTTCAGCAGGCCGAAATAAAGGAGAATATTCATGAAATCTCTCAAGCTTACTCTGATTTTCGCTTCCCTGGCCCTGGTGCTGGCCTTTGCGGTAAACGCTTCTGCCGCCAACACGGTTGATACCCAGATCAGTTCCTCCTGGTGCGGAGGCGGTCAATCCGGCTCGCACGGCCCCCACGGCTATGGGCATGGCTACGGGCGCTAACCGTCCTGGCAGCCAGAGGAAAAACCACCAAACAAACACGCAATTACCATTAAACTAAAAGGAAATACTACAATGAAGACCTCCAAGATCGTTACCAGCGGCGCGGCCCTTACCCTTGCCATCTTCCTCGGCCTTTCGGGCGTTGCCTCCGCCCAGCACGGCGACGGCCACGGCCCCGCAGGCATGGGCCCCGGCACTGGCATGGGCATGGGAATGGGCCCCGGCATGGGGTATGGCATGGGATTGTCCAGCGAGCAGATGGAAACCATGCAGCAGATCCACCAGAGCTTTGTTGAAAAAACACAGCCCACCATGCAGCAGCATTTTTCCAAGATGGCTGAACTGAACAATCTTGCCGCCGCTGGCGCCAAGCCCGATGACGCCCGCGTCAAGGCCGCCCAGAAGGACCTGCGCGAAATCGACGCCAAGCTTTACAGCGCCAGGGCCGAAATGCTCAAGCAGATGTCCGACAAGGGCATTCCCTTCATGGCTGGCCACGGCATGGGCCGGGGCATGGGACACCGCATGGGCGGACACGGCATGGGACATGGCATGATGGGTAACGGCATGATGAATCCCGGCGACTGCCCCGGCATGTCTGGCATGGGCGGCATGGACGCGGCTGGTGCCACTGGCAACGCGGTGCAGTCCGGCGCTACCGGAAACAAGTAACCTCACAGCAGCGCACCGAGCAGCCCGTTTAAGGGCAACGCACCTCCATAAAGCAAGCCTCCGGAACCGCATGATTCCGGAGGCTTGAGCATTTACGCAGCACCATATGCCGCACTGACCGCCATGCGCAAAAAAACCGCCCGCTCATGGGAGCAGACGGCCTGATCACAAGAAAAAACCGCCGTGAAACCCTGATTTCACGGCGGTTTTTCTGTCCGGGCGGCTATGCGGTATAGTCACCCCTATTGAACTTGATTTTTTCTGTCGTTGTCATCACGTCAAGCTCGTTGACCAGAGAATCAAGCCCAGCATTCTGGCCGCGTACAGAGGCCGTGCTGTTCTTGAGGGCGGAAACCTGCCCGTCTATCCCCTGCAACAGGGAATAGGCTTCGCGCAAGGAACCATTCTGGCCCGAGGAGCCCAGGGCGTTAACGTACGAATCCCACATGTCCAGCGTGCCGGAAGCCTGTGAAAAGGCACTCTGGATAACGTCTTCGTCCACATCTACCGATTCGGACTGGGTGGAGCCAAGCAGCATCTGACTGATCATGGATGCTTGCGAAGCCTGCCCCGCCGCCGTTGTGGGGAACGCAGAAGATGCAGCGGCATTTTCAAGGCCCATCTGTTCGCTCAAAGCCGCCTCAAAGCCGCCCTGCGCCGTCTGCGCTCGGGTTGTGCCCGGGGTCTGGCTCTGCTGGCGTAACAGCGCCTCAAGTTGATCGTTGGTAACTTTCATGTCGCCTCCAGGGTTGGCGTACTGCCGTTGCAGAAAAAATGCAAAAATCCTGCCACAAAGGCTCACTTCCATAACAGGCTGATTTTTCACAGGCTGGCAGAAGTTACGGGGAAAAAATTTCCCTGCCCCTTGGCGGCGTTAGGCGAAATGTCTTGTCTATTGTGCCGAAAAAAACTACCATTTATTACAGATGAAGGCAAAGGATAAAGGCTGCGACCCCAAACCAACCCCCTCTTGGTCGGCCATATTCAGCCAGCCCGTTAATCAATCTGCCTACCGGGGGGAACAGGAGTTTGCCATGAAGGATATCAAGAAGATTCTTTGCGCGGTAGACCTTTCCGAACACAGCAAGGAAGTTGCCGAATACGCGGTGCTTCTTGCCAAGGGCCTCAATGCGAGCGTGCTTGTTGTATACACTGCCCCCTCGCTGAGCCAGTACGTGGGCTTTCATGTACCCCCAAACACCATTGAAAACTTTGTCGGCGAAATCGTGACCGGCGCTGAAAAGTCAATGGAATCGTTTGTGGCCGAAAATTTCGTGGGCGTTGAAGCCAAGGGGCAGGTGCTCATCGGCTATGCCGCCGAAGAAATCCTCAACCGCGCCCGTGAAGAAAAGGCCGACCTTATCGTTATGGGCACCCATGGCCGCAAGGGCATTGACCGCATTCTTTTCGGCTCTGTGGCGGAAAAGGTGGTCAAGAACGCCGACATGCCCGTGCTGACAGTGCGCCCCACAGAAGCAGGCGAATAACTGGCGGATCTGGCCCTTCCTGCATGACCGCAGGCAGTTGCGCCAGTACCAGAGCCATAAAGAAAGACAAGCTTTCCAACTTTTTCAGCCAGCAAGCTGTCGCATTGCGATGGTTTGCTGGCTGAAACATACTGCAAACGCCGCAAAACGTCTTGCGCCCCATGCGCAGCCATGAATCTTCGCCTTTGCGGGCGATACCGGTGGAGTAACCATGTCCGAGATCAGTGTGCGCCAGGAAATTATGGCCCTCAAGGCCTATGTTCCCGGCCTTTCCATTGCCGAAATCCAGGATAAGTACAACCTGCCCCAGGTTATCAAGATGGCCAGCAACGAAAACCCGCTGGGCATGCCCCCTCTGGCCCGCGAGGCTGTGGAACGCCACGCGGCCGGGGCCTTCCGCTATCCTCAGGGCGGCAATCCGCGACTGGCAAAGGCACTGGGGCAGCGACACGGCGTTGACGAGCACCGCGTGGTTGTGGGCAACGGTTCGGACGAAATCATTGACCTGCTCATCCGCATTCTGGCGATACCCGGCGCGCACAACATTGTGTGCTTCAACCCCTGTTTCAGTATTTACCCCATTCAGGGGCGCATTTGCGGCGTAGAAATCCGGCGGCAGCCTCTCGAGGAAGATTTTTCCTTCAACTTTGCCGCCCTGCTGGAACTGGTGGACGCCAACACGCGCATTGTTTTTGTGACCACGCCCGACAATCCCTCGGGCTTTTGCCCCCCACGCACTGCCGTGGAGGCCCTTGCGCGCGATCTGGCGCACAAGGCCCCCGACTGCCTGCTGGTGGTGGACGAAGCCTACGTGGATTTTGCCGAAAATGAAAAAGCCGCATCCCTGCTGGCGAGCGGCATCATGCCCAAGAATACTGCCTTCATGCGCACGTTTTCCAAAAGCTTCGGGCTTGCGGGCATGCGCGTGGGCTACGGCATTTTGCCTGACCATCTGGCAGACTTTGTCTGGCGTGCGCGCCTGCCCTTCTCTGTCAATATTCTGGCGGAAGAGGCGGCTCTGGCGGCTCTGGCTGACGACACCTTTTACAACGCCACGCAGGATGCCGTGCGCACAGGCCGCAAGGAGCTGTTTGCGGGTCTGACCGCTCTGGGCTGCAAGGTGTGGCCGAGCGAAGCGAACTTTTTGATGTTCGGCATGCCCGAGGGCGCGCCCACCGCTGCCGAATGCTTTGAAACCCTGCTCGCGCGCGGCATCATCATCCGTCCGCTCAAGAGCTACAGCTTGCCGGATCTGTTGAGGGTCAGCATTGGCAACCAGCAGGAAAACCTCGCATTCCTTTCCGCCATGGCAGATATTATTGCCCGCAAAGGGGAAAAGGCATGAGTGCGCGGCTTCCTGTGGTGACGCTTGACGGCCCGGCAGGCGTTGGCAAAACAACGCTGGCCCGGCGTGTGGCCGAAGGGCTTGGCCTTTCCTACCTTGATACCGGAGCCATGTTCCGCTGTATGGCGCTCAAGCTGGGCGCCGGGGCGGAAACATTGCCGGAAGAAGAACTGCGCACCCGCTGCGCGGAGTGGACGTTCACCCTTTCGGGCCTTGGTCAGCAGTCCACCCTGTTCTGCAACGGCGTTGCCGTGCGGGGCGAGGTACGCACCGAGACCGTGGGCATGCTGGCAGCCCGCATAGCCACTGTGCCTGTGGTGCGCGAAATTCTGCGCGCCACCCAGCGCGCCATTGGCGAGCAGTACCCGCTGGTGGCCGAAGGGCGCGACATGGGAACAGTGGTTTTTCCCGATGCGCGCTTCAAGTTTTTTCTGGATGCAGCGCCTGAGGTACGCGCCATGCGCCGTCTGCACGACCTTGAGTCCAGCGGGCAGAAAGCGGATCTCGCCACCCTGACAGAACAAATCCGCCAGCGCGACGCCCTTGACCGCAACCGCGCCGTGGCCCCCCTGCGCCCCGCGCAGGATTCGCTGATTGTGGACACGTCCCACCTTGACATTGAGGGGGTGCTGGGCGTCATCCTGCACCACATCAACGTGCATGGCGGTACGCAGAGCCTTCGCTCCGCCTGACGCGCACAGTAATCCACGCACCAATTCGCACCCTTAAAGGCCGAACCGTTTTATGGTTCGGCCTTCTTTTGTTTCCCTCTGGCGCTAGCTGCAAAGCACAGCGGCAAGAATTGCCCAACCAGGAAAATCCTGCCCGCGCGGCGCCCCTGAGCGCCAAGGCTTTGGCGCTTTAAAGTGGTGCAAAGCCGCCCCCCTGGCGTATATTTTGTACAAACTGCAAATCACCACTCTGTATTTATTGCACTCTTTTACTATTGGCACGTTCAGTGCATATGAAAAGGCAAGTCAGTGGCGCATAAAGCGTCCGACCACAAACCAGCCTCAGTTGGGGAGGATACCATGAGCAATCAACTGGATTACGAAATCAATAAGGAATTGGGCGAGTGCTACCTTTTCATGGGTGACTTTGACAAGGCCGAGGAATACTACCGCAAGGCCGCAGGCAGCAACTCCCAGAGCGCGGCCCCCTTCCTGGGCCTGGCCACCGTGGCCGTGCAGCGCTCTGATCTGGACAAGGCTCTGGTCCTGTACCAGAAGGCCGCCTCCGTGGAAGAAACCGACAAGGCCCTGTGCGGCATTGGCCTTGTGTACATGGAAAAGGGCGAACACCAGCAGGCCTTTGACTACTTTGCTGCTGCCCTGAAGAAATCCAGGGAAAACATTGTGGCTCTCAACTGCCTGGTGCGCGAATCTTATCAGCTTGGCTGCGTTGAAAACGCGCTGCCCTATCTGGAAGACACCCTGCACTCCGGCGTGGAAGCCGAGGCCGTTCGCGTCACTCTGGCCGGCTGCATGATCTACCTGGGCCGCGCCGAAGAAGCCCGGCAGCACCTTGAAGCCGTGTTGGGCGCTAACCCCACCAACACCAATGCCAAGGAACTTTTCGACACCATGGCTGCCTAGGAATGGCCAAAGCCACACCTCAGCCTGTACATACTCCCCTCCCCACATGATTTTCCGGCCCCTGGCGGGTGTCGGGGGCCGGAAAATCATTCCCTGAGGGAAGCCACGCGCCGCTGCCGCTATTGATCCGTTCTTCGGATCGGGCACGGCGGCACGGAGCGCCGGAAAAACCCCTGATGTACGTCAGGGGTTTTTGTGTGTGGGCGGCTCACTCCGCCTGCGATTTACTGTGGGCAGCGGCAATTGCCGCTGTTCAGATTTTTGCCCGGATTTCGTCGTAGCTTTCCCGCAGCTTCATAATCTGCGGATCGCTGAGAACCAGTGCTCCATCGCGCGCCACAGCACACATGAAAAGCAGGGCCTCCTCTGCATCAGACATGCTGTTGCAGACAATATCATAGTATTCCGTCCTGGTGGCCGGATCAATCTTTCTGGCGCTTTCTGCCGCTTGCCGGAAGGTCTTGATAAACACCTCGCACAGTTCGTGCCGGAAGACCCGGCGGCCAAAAACCTGCAGCATGGGTGTCTCCGCCTGCGCGCCCGCAAGCACGCCTTCCACCTCGCGCACAAGGGCCGCGCCAGCCTCGGCGCTGCGGGCGTTTAAGGCGGTTACATCGCACAAACACTCACGCACCACCAGCCGCACGTCTGCTACGCTGAAACGGCGCTCGCGCGATTTTTTAAATTCGTCCATGAGCAGCAGGAACATGCGCTCCCGGTGGTAGATCTGCGCAGCCTTTTTCTGCTTTTGCAGCTCCTTGCGCTGCTCACGCATTTCATCGTTCTGCATTTTTATGGAAACAATGATGCCCGCAAATGCGAGCCCTGAAAACAGCGTGTTAAGCACCCCGAAGGAATCGCCGAAGGTGCCGGACTTGCTGAAATCTTCCACTGACCAGTAGAGCAATACAGCCGATGCGGCCCAGATAACGGTCACAAGCAAGGCCGCTTTCCAGAACAGCGCCCATGTCACCCTGTCAGGCGAAGTTTCCGCTGCGGCGTGAGCGTGCGTACCTCCAGAAGGGGATGACATCCCCGTATTCAAAAAACTTGCGTTTTCAGTATCCTTAGCGCGCGGTGAGCGTGCTGCCATACAGTGTTCCTCCATTGCTTGCGCGGTGCAGACCCTGCCGCACGCCTAACATAGCCTTTCGGCGCTGCCCGCGCAAACAAGGCTGGCGGCGATGGCCCCAAGCTCCGTTGCAGGCTGTTGACGAGCCATGTTGCAGCAGATATGAGATTTACGCTCTGTTCAACTTCTTCCGGCCTGCCAGGCATTAGCTCTTGCGACCGCCCGATGGATCTTCCATGCAGATACCAATTCCCGTCAGCACCGTGGGCCTGCTGTTCTGTTCCAATCTTTTCATGACCTTTGCATGGTACGGGCACCTGCGCTATAGAAGCACCGCCCTGCCGCTGGTTATCATTACAAGCTGGGCCATCGCCTTTTTTGAATATGTTTTGCAAGTACCTGCCAACAGAATAGGCTACGGCTATTTTTCAGCGGCAGAACTGAAAACCATTCAAGAAGTCATCTCCCTGACTGTTTTCATGGGCTTTTCCGCTTTTTGGCTGCACGAGCCGTTGCGCTGGAACCACCTTGTGGGTTTTGCGCTTATTGTGCTGGCTGCATGGGTTATCTTTAAGGAATGGTAGGCAGCGTGTTGGATTTCAGTCTTGCTACATACGTCATTGGCATAGCCGCGGCATTTGGCGGCGGATTTATTGATTCCATCGCTGGCGGCGGAGGGCTTATCACCATGCCCGCCCTGCTGCTCTCCGGTGTACCGCCGCACCAGTCCCTGGGCATCAACAAGGTCAGCGCCTGCCTTGGCACCACGGTTGCCCTTGGCAACTTTGCCCGCAGTAATCTGGTATTGTGGCGGGTAGCCTTGGCGGGCATCGCTTTTTCACTGGTTGGCTCGTGGGCTGGGTCACGCCTTGCCCTGCTGCTGGACGCGGCTGTTCTTGGCAAGGTGCTGGTGGCCTTGCTGCCCATAGGCATGTGCGCAACCCTGTTGCCCAAAAAAGAACGCAAGCAAACACCCCTGCCGCACTCAGGCCCCCGCTTCTGGATTCCCGTGGCCTTTGTGTGCCTTGTTATGGGCGGCTATGACGGATTTTTCGGCCCCGGCACCGGGAGCTTTCTTATCCTCGCCTTTCACTGGATTCTGCGCATGGGCCTGATGGAAGCCTCCGCCACCTCCAAGGTGCTCAACCTTGCCTCGAACTTTGCCGGAGCCGTGGTTTTCATCATCAACGGCGTGGTGGTGTGGAGTCTGGCCCTGCCCATGGCCGCAGCCTGCTGCCTCGGCAACTGGATGGGAAGCCGCATGGCTATTCGCGTGGGGCCTGCGGCTGTGCGCCGCTTTTTGACCATTTCGCTCAGCCTCTTGCTGCTTACCCTGGTATGGCAGTATTTTCTGGCTCCGAGCATGCATTAACAAACCAGGGCCATACAGTTCAATGCAAACAGCCCCGGAATGCGATATTCCGGGGCTGTTTGCATTGAGAGAAGTGCAGAACTAGCCGCGCTTCATCTCGCTGATAAGTTCACTCATGCGCTCGGCCTGCCGGGCAAGCTCGCTCACGGCCCGGGAAGCCTCACCCATGGCCTGCGCCGTCTGGCTGGACATTTCGTTGACGCTGACAATGGACTGGTTGATCTCGTCGCTGGTGGCGGACTGCTGCTCGCTGGCCGTCGCGATGGCGCTCACCTGATCTGCCGATTCCTCGACCTTGGTTACAATCCCCTGCAAGGCCTCACCAGACTGCTTTGCAAGCTCGGCGGCCTTTTCCACCTCCGCCAGCGCCTTGTCCATAGCGGCAACGCTCTGTCCCGCGCTGCCCTGGATGGCAGAAATGGCATTGCCCACGTCATTGGTGGAGGCCATGGTTTTTTCCGCCAGTTTGCGCACTTCATCGGCCACCACGGCAAAACCGCGCCCGGCCTCGCCCGCGCGGGCGGCCTCAATGGCGGCATTGAGCGCCAGCAGGTTGGTCTGGTCGGCGATGTCCGAGATCACGTTCATGATCTGGGTGATGGCCTGGGCATGCTGGTTCAGCGTGGTCATGTCACCCTTGAGTGCCAGCGAAACCTTGTGCACCTGCCCTATGCTCTGCAAGGCGTTTTCCACAATATTCGCACCACGTTCGGCATTGGCCCGCGTTTCCGCAGACACTGCCGAAGCCGCGGAGGCATTACGGGCAACTTCCTGCACGGTGGCGTTCATTTCATTCATGGCAGTGGCGGCCTCGGCCAGACGCTGGGCGGATTCCACGGCGCTCTTGTCCGACTGCTCGATCTGTGCGGAAAGCTCTGTGGAAGCGGCGGAAATAACACTCACCACTTCTTCCAGTTGCCCCGCTGCCGTCAGCATGCCCTCGCGCTTGGCGCTCTCGGCCTGGCGTGCAGCTTCTTCGGCTCTGGCTGTGGCTTTTTCCGCCTCTTCCGTAGCGTGCTGCGCAGCCTGGGTTTTGTGTTCACTTTCGCTCAAAAGGTGTCTGATGCTTTGCACCATGCGCCGCATGCCCGCAGCAAGTGTGCTGAATTCGTCTCCACGCTTTTCAGCAACGTCAAACAGGGCGCGTTCCTTGTCGTTGGTTTCAAGGCGACCACCAGCAACGGCTTCGGCCACGCTAGAAATGCCGCCCACCATGCGCACAATGCCCCGGGCCGAGAAAAAGATCATGGTTCCTACTATCAGCGCACAGGCCAGAGTAAGCAGGCTGGCGTTGGTCAGCAGGTCGCTGGTGGGTTTGAAGATTTCTCCACGGTCAAATTCCACGCACAAAATCCAGCCTTCATGCGGCAGCGGCTTGTAGTACAAGCCCTTTTCGCCATTGCCAATGTCAAATCGGGTGCGGCCTTCTTTTTGCTGCAACAGGGCCGCCACATGGGCAATCTTGCTGTCGTTGCGCCCAATGACCTTTCCATCAGGGTGCAGTGCTACGCGCCCCTGAAGATCATATACGTAGACCATGCCCTTCTGGCCGATCTTGATCTTATCCGTGGTATTTTTGCCCAGAATTTTATTGTCTATGCCCGCAGCAAGCACAGCCATGTTTTTCCCGTCCAGCTTGAGCGGCATGGCGAGCACGGTGTAGACCTCGCCAGTGGCGGCATCTACCATGCCGACAACACTGGGTTGGCCATTCTTGCTCTTTGCAAAGTATTCCTTGTCAGAAAAATTGGTGCCGACAAACTTGTTCTTCCCCTGCTGCTTATCGACGCGGTACCCAAGCACGGTGCCGTCCATGGCAATGATAGCAGCGGAAGAAACCATATCGTTATTTGTCACAAAAGAATCAAGCGCCTGGTCTGCCCGCGTAAACAGGGAACCCTCAAAGGCATCCGATTTGTTGCGGGAGTAGGCCTCCACCTGATCCCTGATCCGCTGGTTCTCGGTCATGGTTTGCAGGCCCTGTTCTATCCCTGAAAACACTGCGTCAAGCCCGATACTCTGACACTCAAGCAAGGCGCTCATATCTGTGGCAATCTGCTCGCGCAGGATTTCTTCTGACATCTTGTAGCAAACCCCTGCCACAAGCATCAGCCCCACTATTGCAGGCGTGAGGATGGAAATTCCCATTTTCGCAAGTAATCCGAGTTTCATCACTACCCCTTTTGCGTCGCGTCTACGCACTGAATGACCGAAAGGCTAATTACCATGTGAAAAATCAAACTACCCCTGAAATCCCTTAAGGCTGGCGTATTCTAGTGAACTTATCGGACAAAACGTGACTTTCAATATATCAATTATACTTATTTTCACAAGAAATCACTACAAACGAGCTAGGGTTTTTTACACAGTTATTTTGAGCTACTGCATATCAATCCCATTTAGGAGGGAAAGCCGTAGACATCTGATACCAGATAACAACAACTATTTGTGTTAAGCGCAGCATGGCAGAACACCGCTAAACTGCGGCGAGCCCAACTGCCGGATAATGATGATCAAAGTTATCAGCGTCTGGAACCAGCCGGATCGGATAGGTCAGGCAAAGCCCCACCCGCTATGGCCCACAGATACAGGCTTGCAGCCGAACCATAAGGACTGTAGCGCCGACGATAGACTTCAAAGCGGTCGCGGCTGACTTCCCGGTGCCTATGCAGCATGCGCAGGCCCCGCAGGATGGCAAGGTCGCCAAAACTGAGCACATCAGGTCGCTGGAGTGAAAACAGCATGAGCATTTCCGCAGTCCACACGCCAACCCCGTCCATCGCGCAAAGGGTGGTGCAAAGGCTGGCATCGTCCATGAGCCGCAGGGCCTCCACGTCCAGTTCTCCCAGCAGCACCTTGCGCGCGGCGGCCTTCATATAGCCAACCTTGCGGAAGGAAAGCCCCACTCCCTGCAACTCGGCAGTCTCTGCGCCGTCAATGGTTTCAGGCGTCACTTCGCCAAGGGCAAGCACAAGCCGCGCCCACACGGTCTGCTGCGCCTTGGTGGCAATCTGCTGCCCGACTATGGAATGCATGAGCGCGTCAAACAGGTCTGGCCGCACCTCCCGCTGTATGGGGCCTATGCGTTCTATGGCAGAGGCCAAACGTTTGTCTTTGCGGGAGAGGAAGTCGATTTCTTTTTGACCGTATAGAAAATACTGGGGCATTATTACGTCCTGGACAAGGTTTCTGTATCTGAACATACAGCAAGCCAACGTACTGGCGCAAATAGAAAAATGTAATGGATGCCTTTACCGTAGCTATGAACCATAAAAAACGGCGCGGAATCTCAAAGATTCCACGCCGTAAAGGAATTATGTCCGCTTTTAAAACAGCTAATGCTTAACCAGCCTAGTTTTTGAGGCTGTGAATAGGCGCAGGGATGCGACCGCCAAGGCCGATAAAGTCTGTGGCATCGCCCTTGGGCACGGGAATGATGGCAGCCTTGCCGAGCAGACCGCCAAAAGACACTTCTTCGCCAACGCCCTTGCCGGGCACGGGAATAAGGCGCACAGCCGTGGTCTTGGTGTTGATGACGCCGATGGCCATTTCGTCGGCAATGATGCCGGAAATGGTCGAAGCGGGCGTGGCGCCGGGAATGGCGATCATGTCCAGACCCACAGAGCACACGCTGGTCATGGCTTCCAGCTTTTCAAGGCTGAGCAGGCCGGAGGTGGCCGCAGCCTCGATGCTGGAATCTTCCGACACGGGGATAAACGCGCCGGACAGGCCGCCCACGGACGAAGAAGCGAATGCGCCGCCCTTTTTCACCGCGTCGTTGAGCATGGCCAGCACGGCAGTAGTGCCGGGCGCGCCAATGCTCGAAAGGCCCATGCTCTGGAAAATTTCGCCCACAGAGTCGCCCACCGCAGGGGTGGGAGCCAGCGAAAGGTCGGCCACACCAAAGGGCAGGCCCAGACGGGTAGCTACTTCGGTACCGATCATTTCGCCCACGCGCGTCACCTTGTAGGCCGTGCGCTTGATGACTTCGGCCATATCCAGCAGGGTAAGGCGGCCGCCCTTGCCGTTGTGCCCGGCTTCACGGGCGCGATCCAGAGCCTTTTTGACCACGCCGGGGCCGGAAACACCCACGTTGATGACAACGTCAGGCTCGCCCACGCCAAGGTAAGCGCCAGCCATGAAAGGAACATCCTGCGGAATGTTGGCAAAAACCACCAGCTTGGCGCAGCCAATGCCGCCGCGCTCGGCGGTGGCTTCGGCCACCTTGAGGATCTGCTGACCCATAAGGGCCACAGCATCCATATTGATACCGCTACGTGACGAAGCCACGTTGATGGATGAGCAGATGCGGTCGGTTTCGGCCAGGGCCTGGGGCAGCGCTTCAATCAGGGCGCGGTCGCCCTTGGCAAAACCCTTTTCCACCAAGGCAGAAAAACCGCCCAAAAAATCAACGCCCGCTTCCTTGGCGGCCTCGTCGAGGGCCTTGCACACGCGCACCATGCCATCGGGGCCAAAAGGCGCGCCCACCACGGCAATGGGGCTCACGCTGATGCGTTTGTTCACCACGGGGATGCCGTATTTGTCGCCCACTTCGTTGCACACGCTCACGAGCTGCGAGGCGTAGCGGTGCAACTTGGCCTTAACGTTGGCGGTAAAAAGATCAAGGTCATGACTGACGCAGTCAAACAGGCTCACGCCAAGGGTGACTGTGCGCACGTCAAGATGCTCGTTGCGGAGCATGTTCAGAGTGCTTATAACTTCGCGTTCTGAAAGCATGGAGGTCTTCCTGTATGTTCGGGCTGTCGGCCTGCCATATGGCGGCCCCGCCCGGAAGGCGGTTTTGCCCTGACGCGCAAAACCGGGCGTTCAGGGGAATGTGCATCGTATCTGAAAGAGAGCGTTACGCAGTGGTGGGCGTCCGCTCACACAGTCGCAAGGGCAATTTATGTTGAAATTAACCTCGGGCCTGTTGCCACTATGAGAAGTCTTGTTCCCTGCCAAGGAAGGAAGCCTTTCTATGAAGGGAGTGTATGTTACGGCACTCAACCGGGATAAAAGATTTTCAGACGCAGGCAGGGGCAAAAGAGCCAGAGTGGCGACAGGTCCTAAAAAGAATTCACCCGATGCACGGCCTCAAAAATATCTCTGTGCTGGGCGCTGACGCGCAGATCGCGCTTCTGCCCTTCGCAGTCAAGCTCACGGCGCAGGCGGCCCATGTCAACGCTGTCAGGCACCATGACCTCAAACACAAAAAGCGCATGGTTGTTGCCGCCCTCGCCCAGAATGGCCTTGAGGCTTTCAATGTTCACACCGTGCTGGGCAAACACGCGGCTCATGGCGGCGATAAGACCGGGCTTGTCCGGCCCGTCGGCAGTGACCACAAAGGGTTCGCAGTGCAGGTCTGTGCCCCACTGCCCCTTGATTGCGGGCCGCACGAGGACGGAGAGATCAACCTTGGCGGATTCCAGCCCGGCGCTCAGCTTGGAGCGCAGGGTTTCCGCGTTTTTTTCCGGCGCAGCAACAACAAAGATAGCCGCAAATTCGCCGGAAAGGATGGTCTGGGTCACTTCTTCGATGTTGCAGCCGCTGTCTTCGAGAATGCGGCTGACGTTGGCCACCACGCCGGGGCAGTCGCGCCCCAGAAAGGAGGCTGTAAATTTTTGCATGACGCTTTCCTTGAAAAAGCCGCCAGCTTGAATCTGACGGCGGTTGTATCGTGTAAAAGGGTTTTATATACGTAAACAGGTCAAAACTTCAAGGGGGCGCAAAGCCCCGACTGGCGCGGCTATAAGCCGCCGCATGCATTGATGTTTCCTGCTGCGCCAGAGTCGCATCAACAGTATGAGCATCCAACAAACCACGATTTTACATCAAGTTGCAGACACACTCCTCACAATCTTGACGCCCAAGCGTGAATGGCATACCGTAACGCTCCTTTCAGGTATGGGCTATTCAGGAGTCGTTACGTGGATACTCGGGAAAAGAAAAACAGCAAGCCGGCTATCAAGCTGGGTACCAAGTCGCAGCATGCGGGCTATTTTATGCCCATGCTGGAAAGTTTCGCCGCGCGCGAAGGCCTCAACGAAGTCGTCAAAAACAGAGTTGTCAAATCGTGCGACCTTTTGGATGCGGGCGTTCCGCTTTTCCCCAACGACTTCCGCAAGGAACACGACGTCGCCTGGGTGCTGGACAAATTCGGCGCTCTTGAAGGCGACTCCCTGGACAGCCAGGAAGACGTGTTTGCCATTGCGGGCCGCATAGTTTCCCTGCGCTCGTTCGGCAAGGTGGCCTTCTTCCATATTATGGATCAGAGTGGTCGCATCCAATGTTACGCCTCGCGCGAACACATGGATGAAGCAAACTACACTGTGGTCAAAAAGCTCGATGTGGGCGACATCGTGGGCGTTTCCGGCCACCTGTTCCGCACCAAGACGGGCGAACTCACCATTGCCTGCCGCAAGATCAAGCTCATCACGCGCTCCATGCGTCCCCTGCCGGAAAAATATCACGGCCTCACAGACATGGAAACGCGCTACCGCCAGCGCTATGTTGACCTTATCGTCACACCACGCGCGCGCGAAATTTTCTTTAAACGTAGCCTGATTGTGCGCGAATTCCGCCGCTTTATGGAAGACCACGGCTTTATGGAAGTGGAAACTCCCATGATGCAGCCGCTGGCTGGCGGCGCTGCGGCCAAGCCTTTCAAAACGCACCACAATGCCCTTGATTTGCCCCTGTTTTTGCGCATTGCGCCCGAACTCTACCTCAAGCGGCTGCTGGTGGGCGGATTTGAAAAGGTCTTTGAACTGAACCGCAACTTCCGCAACGAAGGTATCGATACGCGCCATAACCCGGAATTCACCATGTGCGAATTCTACTGGGCCTATGCCACGTTTGAAGACCTCATGGATTTTACGGAACAGCTTATTGCCCACCTTGCCATGACTGCCTGCGGCACCACAGTGGTACCCTATCAGGGCGAAATGATCGACCTCACGCCCGGCAAGTGGACGCGCCTCAGCTTCTACGATTCGCTCACCCAGGTGGGCGGGCATTCGCCGGAATTCTACAACGATTACGGCAAAGTCAAGGCCTATATCCGCTCGCGTGGTGAAAAGGCCGCCGACAGTGAAAGCCTGCAAAAGCTGCATGCCAAACTTTTTGATCTTGATGTGGAAGGCAAGCTCATTCAGCCCCACTTCATCTATCATTACCCAACGGAAATCTCGCCGCTTTCGCGCCGCAATGACGAGCATCCGGAACTGACGGATCGCTTTGAGCTGTTCATCACCGGGCGCGAGCTATCCAACGCATTTTCCGAGCTCAATGACCCCGTGGATCAGCGCCTGCGCTTTGAAGATCAGGTGCGCGAGCGCGAAGCGGGCGATGACGAAGCCCACAGCATGGATCAGGATTACCTGCGCGCCCTCGAATACGGCATGCCCCCGGCTGCGGGCCAGGGCGTAGGCATTGACCGTCTGGTCATGCTGCTTACCGACTGCGCCTCAATCCGTGAAGTTATTCTCTTCCCCTTGCTGCGCCCAGAAGTGTAACAACGGTAGTATGCTACTTTATTGATCGCCTTTAAAAAGTATTGATACGCTAGTTCCACAAAGCGCCGCCTCATTGGTGGCGCTTTTTTTGTTGTTCAGCAGTCTTAGCCAGTTACAAATTCAGCCTGTCATAAAAAATTGCCTGCAAAAAAACATTTTTGAATCAAAAGCATATACTATTGTCGCCACTGGTCGATAGTTATACTCATAAAAGTGTAAGCCAAGCCCATTGGGCATGTCTTCGCGCATGGCGCATACATTTATCGTGGTTTGGGCAAGGAGGTTCTTATGAAAATGGGGCTGCTGAGCAAGATGCTCCTGTCCATTCTTACTCCGGCAATTGCAGGACTGCTGCTGGTTGCTGGTGTGAACTATAAAATTTCTGAAAGCAACTTGCGCGAGCAGATTATCAACGATGCAAGGGCGCTGCTGCGCTGCCAAAGCATCGGCCTGCACGCCATGCTGAAGGTGATGGAAGAATCGCTCGCCATGGTTGCCGCCGACAACCGGGTTATTTTATATCTTGACGCTGTCAACGATAAAATGCCTGAAGTCATGACGCGTACGCTGTTCAACGATGCGGATGCCGCACTCAATACATTTGTTACGCTCAATTCCTACTTTGAATTTTGCGGTGTTGCCGGAAAGGACGGCATAGCCATTGCCCATCACCTGGATGGCGAAAAACACCCCAGCAAATCCGTAGGGGTGAGTTTTACTGACCGCTCGTACTACCAGCGCGCCATGCAAGGCCAGAAAACCATTACTGGCGTGATCAGCAAAACCACGGGCAGGGTTGCAACCATCATAGGCCTGCCCATCATGCGCAATGACAAGCCCGAAGGCCTCGTATGGGCAGGCGTTGACAACGAAAATCTCGCCCGCACCACCACAAGCCAGATTGATTTCGGCACCAAGGGCGGTATCTATGCCTATGACACCAAGGGCATGGTGATGCTGAGCCGTGACCCCAAGGCATTTGGGCGGGATGACAGCAAAAAACCCCATGTTGTGGAGATACTGAAAAAACCTGAGGGATTGGTGAGATTTACGGGTGAAGACGGCAGCAACAAATCTGTCTTTTACCGGGCCATGCCGGAAGTCGGCTGGGTTCTTTGCCTGGAAGTGGACAGAGACGAAATCTACACACCCATGCGGATAATGCTGGGCAACTCCATGATGCTGACTTTTGCTAGCGCCCTTGTGGTTGGGCTGATTATCTTCTTTGCGGCGCGGGCCATCGCGCGACTGCTCAGGAGCATTTCCGGTATTGCGGAATCCGTTGCTGAGGGTCGCCTTGAAACAACCCCTGCAGAAAAAGCCATGCTCTTTGCCGCAGAAAAACGCCGTGATGAATTCAGCACGCTGGCATCGGGCATGGAACACATGGTTGGCAATATCCAAACACTGCTGCAAGAAAGCGAGCAAAAAGCCAGAGACGCCCAGCAGGCAACTGAAGAAGCCAGACTTGCTACCGCGCGCGCTGAAGAAGCGGCCCAAAGGGCAGAGAATGCCAAGCGGGAAGGCATGTTGGCTGCAGCGGGGCAACTGGAAGAAGTGGTCGCCATTATTTCTTCTGCCTCAAGCCAGCTTTCCGGGCAGATTGAGCAGTCGGAGCAGATAGCCGCGCAGTCGGCCCAGCGCCTCAGCGAGGCCGCAACTGCCATGAGTCAGATGAATGTGACCGTGCAGGAAGTGGCCCGCAACGCCTCCTCGGCCTCGGCAGTTTCTGCCGAAACGCGCACCAATGCAGAAAGCGGCGCAAATATTGTGGAAAACGCCCTCCAAAGCATCGGGCAGGTGCAAAAGGTTTCGCTGGCGCTCAAGGACGACATGACCAAGCTGAACCAGCATGCCCAGGCAATTACCCAGATCATGAACGTGATCTCGGACATTGCCGACCAGACCAACCTGCTGGCCCTCAACGCCGCCATCGAAGCTGCCCGCGCTGGCGATGCCGGGCGCGGATTTGCCGTGGTGGCCGATGAAGTGCGCAAGCTGGCGGAAAAAACCATGGCCTCCACCAATGATGTGGGCAATGCGATATCTGCCATCCAGCAGAGCGCTTCGCAAAGCGTGGCCGCCATGGACAAGGCTCTGATGGAAGTAAACACGGCCACCGAATTTGCCAACCAGTCGGGTGCCGCCCTGCGGGATATTGTGAGCAATGTAGAGGCCACTGCCGATCAGGTAAGCGCCATTGCAACCGCCAGTGAGGAACAATCCGCCGCCAGTGAAGAAATCAACCAGTCCATCGTGCAGGTCAACGCCATGTCCGGCCAGACTTCGCAGGCGATGGGCCAGGCCACAAAGGCCGTGGCCGACCTTGCCCAGCAGGCGCGCAGACTGAGCGAACTTATTGAGGCCATGAAACGGGGCTAAAACCCGGAATAATAAAACTTGTGGATGATCTGCCTTGTCCTTGAGGGCAAGAATGAAAAGAGGGTCCCCGGTTTGGTTTGTCCGCCAGCCGGGGGCTTTTGCCTGGTAGTTTTCCCGCCATAATGGCTAAAATTCAAAATCACATCAGGCAGAGAAACTAGCAGCAGACAAAAAAACCAAGAGCTGTCAGCGTTCTGGCAGAACCGAACAGACACGCCAATCTGCCGCCCGGAATCTGCGCCGCGCTCCTGCCCCGCCAGTGGCCCCGGCAAGAGAGCGCCCGCGACCTCTTGCCATTGCCTGCCAGCAGCAATCCTTGACGCTATTGGCTTGCCTTGTGGCAACGCAATGTCCCAGGTCTAAAATAACTCTTGAATATCCGGGCAAGGTGGGACAATATGCCGCAAATGTCATTTGAACTATTCGTTGCCCTGCGCTACCTCTTTTCGAGGCGAAAGCAGACATTCATCTACATCATATCGATCATGTCCATTCTGGGCGTGGCTATCGGCGTTGGTGCGCTGGTGGTGGTGCTTGGCGTGTACAACGGCCTCACCACCGACATGCGGGACAAAATCCTTGGGGCCAATGCCCACGCCATTGTCATGTCCTATATCCCCTCGGCCTTTGAGAACCGCACCGACCTTCTGGACCGGGTGCGTTCCGTCAAGGGCGTGACCGGGGCAACCCCCTTTATTTACACGGAAGTCATGCTTTCCGCTGGCGGCGGCGTCAAGGGCGTGGTCTTGCGGGGCATTGACCCGCAGTCGGCCCCTGCGGTGCTTTCCATGCTGCGCCAGATGCGCGTTGGTTCTGCCGCCGACCTTGAGCGCGAAGGCGCGCCAGGGCTTATTATTGGCGAGGAACTGGCCAAACGCCTTGGGCTTGGCATGGGCAGCCGCGTGAACCTGCTTTCTCCCTCAGGGCAAAAAACCACCTCGGGCTACGCGCCGCGTGTGCGCCCCTTTGAAGTGGTGGGCATTTTCAAGACAGGCATGTTTGAATACGACTCCTCGCTGGGTTTTGTTACGCTCAACGCGGCGCGCGATGTGCTGGGCCTGCCGGAAAATTATCTTTCGGGCGTGGAACTGACCGTGGCCGATGTATACAAGGCGGACAAAACCGCAGCCGAAGTTTCAACCGAGCTTGGCTCGCCCTTCTACGTGCGCTCGTGGATGGAAATGAACGCCAACCTTTTTGCAGCGCTCAAGCTGGAAAAAATCGGCATGTTCATTCTGCTGGCCATGGTGGTGCTTATCGGTTCTTTCTCCATTGTAACAACACTGGTCATGCTGGTTATGGAAAAAACCCGCGACATCGCCATTATGATGTCCATGGGGGCTACAAGCGGCATGATACGGCATATTTTCATGTTTCAGGGAACAATCATCGGGGTTGTCGGCACATTGCTTGGCTATGCATTTGGGCTTTCGCTCGGCTGGCTGCTCAAGCGCTACCAGTTCATCAAGTTGCCTGAAAACGTCTATACCCTCGATCATCTGCCCATTATCATCACCCTCTCCGATGTACTCATCATTGGCGCAAGCGCCATGCTGCTGTGCTTTCTGGCCACCCTTTACCCGGCACGGCAGGCATCACGCCTGCAACCGGCAGAAGCCCTGCGCTACGAATAGCCATGTCAGCACTCTATACTTTTTCAAACGTGGGCAAAAAATTTGCCACACCTGGTGAAGAGACCGAGATTATCAAGGATATTAACCTGGTTGTGGAAGAAGGCGAGATGCTCGCCATCGTTGGACAGTCCGGTTCCGGAAAGAGTACCCTCTTGCATCTTATGGGTGCACTTGATACTCCAAGTACGGGCGAGATATGTTTTGAAGGGCGCAACATGGCGCTCATGAGCGCTGACCAGAAAGCTGCCTTTCGCAACAAGACTCTGGGCTTCGTTTTTCAATTTCATCATCTGCTGCCGGAATTCTCAGCCCTCGAAAATGTGGCAATGCCGGCAATTATCGGCGGTGCTAAACAAAGCGCCGTTATGAGCCGTGCGCGTGAAATGCTTGATCGCGTGGGGCTATCGGCGCGTATGGAAAGCAAGATCGCCACTCTCTCGGGCGGCGAACGCCAGCGGGTGGCCATTGCGCGTGCGGTTTTTATGCGACCGCGCGTTCTGTTGGCTGACGAGCCCACCGGCAATCTGGATGAAGTTACGGGAGCGCAGGTGGGTGCTCTCATGAACGAACTCAACCGTGAATTGGGCATGACCCTCGTAGTTGTAACGCACAACCGAGAGCTGGCCGCAGGCATGGGCAGAACCCTGGAACTGAAAGCGGGGACCTTGTATGAAAAGATTTTTGGATAACGTACTGTGCAAAGCCCTGTGCCTTGCCGTGCTGGCCTGCGCCACCCTGGCGCTTCCAGGTGGAGCCGTTGCGGCAGAAGGGGCCCTTGTGCTTGTTCTGCCCTTTCAGGTGAACGCCGGGCCGGAAATGCCCAACGCCTCGCAGGATGTGCCGCAGGCGATTGCCGATCAGCTCAAACAGAACGGCATGCGCACTGTTCCTATGGAAACCGCCCGCGTTTTACAGCGCAACAGCGGTGAATCCATTGACCTTGCCACCGCGCGCGAACTCGGCCGCAAGGCTGGAGCGCGCATGGTTATTTACGGCAAGTTCAACCAGCTTGGTCAGGGTTTTTCCATGGACACGCGCATTGTGCCTGTCTATGAGGGCGAAGCTGTCCCCGCCGGATTTGAGCGCAACTCGCTGACCTCGCTGAACGAATGCGCCGCTGTGCTGGCCAAACGCGCGGCAGAAATTGCAAATCCCGCCACTGCCGCCGAGGCAGCGCCCAAAAAGAGCGATGCGCCGGCCACTCTTGTTCCCATGAACGCCCCCACCTCTGCCCACGGCGGTATTGCCGATGTGCAGGTACGCGGCATGAAGGTGCTTGACCCCGATACCGTGCTCATGCGCCTCACCATCCGCAAGGGCGACAGCCCGGACGCCACGGCCATCAACGAAGAAGTGAAGCGCATATGGGATATGGGCTACTTCAGCGATGTGCAGGCCACACTTGAAGGCAACGTGCTTGTGTTCACCGTGGTTGAAAAGCCGCGCATCGACAACATCGTTGTTGATGGTTCGGACAAGGTCAGCAAGGACGACGTGCTGGCAGCCATGGGCACCAAGAGCGGCAGTGTTCTCAACGAACAGGTGCTTTCGGACGACCTTCAGAAAATCAGCGAGCTGTACCACAAGGAAGGCTTTTACCTTGCCAAGGTCACCTACCGTCTTGACGACCGTCAGGGTGGTCGAGGCGCAGTGCTGGTAATCAGCGTTACCGAAGGCAACAAGCTTTATATCAGGGACGTCAAGATTGAAGGCCTTAACAAGCTCAATCGCGGCGATCTTGACAAATACATGGCCCTCAAGACGCGCGGCATGTTCTCGTGGCTGACGGGTACCGGCGTGCTCAAGGACGAATACCTGGAGCGCGACACCAACGCCATTGCCGCCTTTGGCCTTAACGAAGGCTACGTGGACATTCAGGTGGCTGCGCCAACCGTTGAATACCGCGATGACGGCATCTACATCACATTCAACGTGCACGAAGGCCCGCGCTACACCGTGCGCGACGTGGTCTTTGCGGGCGATGTTATCGACAGCGAAGACAAGATGCTTGAAGTCGTGCAGATGGACGACTGGAAAAAATCCGACAAGTACTTCTCCCTCACGGTCATGCAGGAAGACTCCAAACGCCTGACCGACTACTATTCCGATTACGGCTATGCTTTCGCCGAAGTGGACACCAAGGTCGTCAAGGCCGATGGCGGCAGCGACCAGGTGGACGTGGGCTATGTGATCAACAAAAAACAGAAGGTCTTCATCCGCCGTCTGTCTGTCGAGGGCAATACCAAAACCCGCGACAACGTCATTCTGCGCGAAATGCGCCTGGGTGACGGCGATATGTACGAAGGCGCCAAGCTGCGCCGCTCCAACGAGCGCCTGAACCGTCTGCACTTCTTCTCTGCCGTGGATATGGAACTGATCCCCACGGAAAACGAAGACGAAGTTGACCTCAAGGTCAAGGTCAAGGAAAGCAATACCGGCGCCATCATGGGCGGCGTGGGCTATTCCAGCTACTACAGCGTGGGCGTCACCGCCTCCATCATGGAACGCAACCTCTTTGGTCGCGGCTACTGGTTGCAGCTGCAGGGCTTCTTCTCCTGGCGCCGTACGTCGGGCGTGCTGTCCTTCACCAACCCGCGCCTGTACGATACCGATCTCTCCGTTGGCAACGACCTGTATTACACGCACGATTACTGGGACAACTTTACCAAGGACACCATCGGCGACACCATTCGTCTGTCGTACCCCATTGGTGAATACACCAGCGTAGGCGGCGGTTATCGTCTGGAACGCTATGTTCTTTACGATGTGGACGACAACGCCTCTCCGTACATTCGCGACTACAAGGGCACCAACTGGACAAGCGCCATTTCTGGCCGCATCCTGCGCGACACTACGGACTCCAAGGAACGTCCCACCAAGGGTACCATTGCGCGCCTGTGGGCTGAATACGGCGGCGGCGGCCTCGGCGGCACAGACAACTTTATCAAGACTGTGGCCGACTGGCAGGGCTTCTGGTCCTTCAACCCGCAGAACACCATCCACGTCCGTGGCCGGTTGGGCGGCGTGTACCAGAACACCAATTCCAACGTCCCGGTGTTTGAACGCTTCTGGGTTGGCGGCATGGATACTATTCGCGGTTACTCCTTCTCCGACCTCTCGCCCCGCGACTACAAATACAACGGCGACCAGATCGGCGGCGACCGCATGGGTGTTGCCAACTTTGAATACATCTGGACCTTCCAGAAGGAGCTTGGCCTTGCTCTGGTTCCCTTCTTCGATACTGGTTACAACATCGACAGCAAGACCATGGGCAACGACCTCAACAAGTACATTGTCTGCTCCACGGGCCTTGAACTGCGCTGGCGTTCACCCATGGGCGATCTGCGTATCGCCTACGGTATCCCGCTGGTTCAGGACTACGACAAGGAACGTGAATCCGGTCGCATAGAATTCAGCATGGGCCAGTTCTTCTAGCCCTCACTTCTGCCGCTGTTGCGGCAAAGAAATTCGGCGCGCCGGAGGCACAGTTTTCTGTGTATCCGGCGCGCTGCTTTTTTCATGCCCATGCCAAAGCTTATCAGCCGACAAAAAGCGAATTTTGCCATCTTTGCGCCGCTGGCATACAATATGCTTTCAATAACGCAGGCAAAACTTTAAGAGTCAAATTACCGACACCATCATGGCAAAAGGAAAAAACGTGGCCGGAAAAAAAGCCCAGCCCAAGGCTTCCGAACCAACTGGCAACAACCAGATGCGCAGACTTGTTCCGCCTCTGGCTTTTCTGGTTGCTCTGTGCCTGATGGTCGTCTGCTTTTACGACTCCGGCTATACTTCCTTGCCACCAACGGGCAAGCGCTACGATCTTGCCAAGGCGAATATCGAAACCCTGCGGCAGGACGAAAAGCGTTCGGGCCAGCGTGAACCGTGGGAAAATCTGGCTGCGGAGTTCCGCGCCATCTATGATGCTGATCCGGGCTGGCCCAACCGCCCTGCGGCCCTGTTCCGCGCTGCGGAAAGTCTGGAAGAGCTGGCCCGACGCTCGTTCGCCAAGGCTGACGCCCGCAAGGCCATCGAGTGCTATGAAGCTGTCGCCCAGCGCCATGCCGACAGCCGACTCGCCGATGACGCCCTGTTTCGTGCTGCCAAGCTGCGCGCCGCGTGGCTTAAAGACGACAAGGGGGCACAGGCCCTGCTTGAGCGCATCAAAGCCCAGTACCCCAAGGGCGATATGATTCAGGAAGCCCTGGCCCTGGAAAAGACGCTTCAGGCTGCTGCCAACGGGCGCACCGCCCCAGAGGCGCGTCAGGTTTCCAGCACCGATGGCAAGGAACCCAAGGACGAGGGCGCTCCAGCAAAGGGAGCTTCTGCCTCCACGCCCAATACGGCCGCATCTTCCACTGCTGGCGGCGCAGATGCGACAGCAGGCCAGCTTGCCAAGGCTTCAGCCTTGCAGCCTGTGCCGCAAGCGGAGCTTTTGCCCCGTTACCGCGAGGCCAAGGCAAAAATGGATGCCCTACGCGCCGACAAAGTCCGTTCATGCTGGCGTCAGCCATGGGAAGAACTGACTACTGAATTTCTGCGCATCTATACCAGTCGCAAAGACTGGGCCATTTCTCCCGGGGCGCTATTCCGCGCTGCTGCCAGCCAGGAGGCCCTTTCAGACTGCTCGCATCTTGCAGATGAATACCGACAGGCGCGCGACCTCTATCTCAAGCTTGCGCAGGAGTTTCCCAAGAGCGCCCTGGCTGACGACTCGTTGCTCCGAGCCGCATCCATTGAGGCAGACCGTCTGAACCAGACCTCAGAAGCTCTGGAACTGCTTGACGCCATCATGGCCCTATACTCCGGCGGCGATATGGTGGCGGAGGCGCAAACCCTGCGCAACCGCCTCACAGGAGCACCTGCTGCCACTGCCAGCAAGGCAGGCGCTGCGCCTCAGGTTGCCCGCCCGGTGGTTCAGTCCCTTTCGTGGAATTCGCTGAGCAAGAACAGCGTGGAGATTGTTCTTGAGCTGAGCGCCCCGGCCCGTTACACGGCAAAGCTGAACACAAGCAGCGCCAAAGGCAAGAATAAGGCTGAGCAGGCATCTCTGCATGTCGCTCTGGAAAATGCGTCTGTGGAAAAGGATATTCGCAAGGGCGTGAATATCCGGGGCAGCCTTTTCAAGGGAATGAGCGTCAGCGACAGCAAGGGCGGCGAAACCGTGCTCCAGTTCAATTTTCAGGATGCGCGCCGCTTTGATGCCCGTACAGAAACCAACCCCTGCCGCATCATCCTGCGGGTGGCGGGCGGCAGCACTCAGTTGCCGCCGGTCAGCAATGCAAAAGCCGGATTTGCCGATGCGCAGCCAGCAGCGGAAAATCAGGCAACAGTGGCCGATGCCAGCGGCACCCAGCCAGCAACGCCGCCTTCGCCGCGCCTGGTGCGCGATATGGCCCGCCAGCTCGGCCTGACGGTACGCACGGTATTTATTGATGCCGGTCACGGCGGGCGGGATCCAGGCACCAATCACAACGGAGTGCTGGAACGCATCGTATCCCTTGACGTGGCCCTGACTCTGGGCCGCCTGCTTGAGGCCAATGGGCTGGAGGTTGTTTATAGCCGCACTGCCGATAAGCACATCTCGCTGCGTGAACGCACCACCATGGCCAATGCCGCCGGCGCGGATCTGTTTGTTTCCATCCACGTCAATGCCAATGATGATCCTTCGGTGCAGGGTTTTGAAACATACTACCTTGATATCGCAAGTAATCCTGAGGCGGCACGTCTTGCCACGCTTGAAAACGCTGACGGCGACCACCGGCTCGGCGATATGCAGAAAATGCTCGCCGATGTCATGCTCAATGCAAGGGTGGACGAATCACGCCATCTGGCGCAGGATATTCAGCGGCTTTCACAGTTCCGTTTGAAGCGCCGGCAGTATGATACAAAGGATAATGGCATCAAATCTGCGCCATTTATTGTTCTGCTTGGCGCGCAAATGCCAGCAGTACTTGTGGAAATTGGTTATTGCACCAACAGGGAAGAAGCAGCAAGGCTTCTCACGCCCAAATACCGCATGACCCTGGCTGAGGGGCTTGCCGAGGGCATTCTTGCATACAAGGATAAGCTTCTTAAGCGCAGGACTGTCCAGAATTCCTTGACGCAAGAAGGCGCTGGTGCTATGTGAGGCAAGTAATTTCAACTACGTGTCCCCGGCCTGTATCATAGCAAATGACTGTTCCTTTGGGCGCGTCTGACAATTATAGCTGTTTTGCCAAGTGTATTGAACAGTTGCAAACAGCAGAGGCATCTTCTCTTACGGCGCGCGGGTCATCCCAGTTCCGCAAGGACGACATAACAAATCAGCATTGGGGAAGGAGAACTTTCATGCGCAAGGTTTTGATGACGGCTGTTGCGGTTGGCTTGTTGCTTGCCGGGCAAGTCTATGCTGCAGACGGCGGCGCCGTACCCGCAGCCAAGATCGGTGTTGTTGACATGCAGACCGTGGCGACGCAGAGCGTCCCTGCCCAGGCCGCCAAAACAACAATGGAAAGCAAGTTCGGCACTGAACGTAACGAACTTGAAAAGCAGGGCGAAGCGCTGAAGAAAAAGGCCGATGCTCTGAAAAACCCCAAGGCCAGCGAAGAAAAGAAGCTGGACTTCATCCGCTCCAAGCAGGATCTGGATCAGAAGACCCGCAACTTCCTGCGCAAGGTTGAGCAGGAAGAAGTGAAGCTTCGCCAGGACATGGTTACCCTGGTTTTCAGCGCCACCTATGAAGTTGCCCGCGCCAAGGGCTTTAACTTTGTGGTGGACGTCACCGCCGGTGGCGTGCTGTACGCCGACCAGTCCATGGATCTGACCCAGGACGTGCTGGCCGAAGTGAACAAAATCTACAAAGCAAAAGCCAACGACAAGAGCGGCAAGAAATAAAGCCCTCAGCCGTTAATTCTCAGGCCTCTCAACCCGGATGGGGCGAGAGGCCTTTTTTCATGCCGCCAACAGGCGAATAAGACCAACTCATCAGGAGGCCCCCCATGCAGGAAACCGCCCCCCAGAATACGGGCATGGACATACAGCGCATTTTGCGTCTGCTGCCGCACCGCTACCCCTTTTTGCTGGTGGACAGGGTCGTGGAATGCGTAGCAGGCTCGCACATCCGGGCCTATAAAAATATTACGTTCAACGAGCCTTTCTTTCAGGGGCATTTTCCCGGTGCTCCCATCATGCCCGGCGTGCTCATTCTGGAAGCTCTGGCTCAGACTGGCGGCCTGCTGGCCGTTTCCGGCATGGACAGCCTTGACGACAAACTCTTTCTCTTTACCGGGCTTGACGGCGTGAAGTTCCGCCGGCAGGTGGTCCCCGGCGACAGGCTCGACCTTGAATGCAGCAACCTGCGCATGAAGCTCAAACTCTGCAAAATGGAAGCCCGCGCCTTCGTGGACGGCAAGCTTGCCGCAGAAGCGCAGATTACCGCCGCCATCGGCGACAGGCCCAAGAGCTAATTCCACAAACGCTGACCGAAATATTTAAGGGGAAGGGATCAATGATCCCTTCCCCTTAAATATTTCTCCCTCCATTGCAAGACATCTGCCCACAAGCAGACCACACGACGGAGAATTTTTTACTGCTAGTTGCCTAAAAGAGCGAAAGACTGTGCAGGGCATCCACCACATCCTCCACTGGCAGCGAATCAAGACAGGGGGTGTGGGGCCGTGGATATTCAAAACCCAGGTTGAGGTAGGCGTATGGCCCCTTGTGCGGCAAAAGTGCGCGCACATGACGCCCCACTGGCCCCCAGCGCAAGGGATTGGTCGGCCCATGCAGCCCCACTGTGGGTGCGCCTGCAAGGGCTGCCAGATGCATGGTGCCTGTGTTCACGGAGACTACAGCCGAGGCGCGGCTGAACAGCCAGGCAAGGCCTGCAAGTGATGTTCTGCCCGCAAGCGAAATAGCAGGGCATTGAGGATGCGCCCGCAAAAAAGCGTCATTACGCGGGGCATCCGCTGGCGCACCGGTCAGGTAGACCTCAAACCCCTTGCTGCCCAACAGTCTGGACAGAGCATCCCAACTGTCGGCGGGCCACTCCTTGAGCCAGGCATTAGAGCCTGAGGGCCACATGTGCAGATAAACCCTCTGCGGCAAGGCATCGCCTATTTCGCCTGTGGGTTCCAGCCTGCCGCAAAGTTCAGCGGGCAGATCATCCGGAGGCGACTGCGGCAAAAGCAGGCGTGGCGCACCCTGAAGATCCGGGTACAGAGCGCGGCCCAGCTCCATGAAATTTTCCACCTCATGCCTGTCATTACGGTGGGGTACCTTGAGGCTATAGCCAAAGGCGCGTTGCTGCCCTTCCGTATCAAAGCCCACTGTGGTCCGGGCGTTGGAAAGATTGCTCAATATGGCGCCAAGCCGCGCCCACTGCGTGCTGTCAATGAGCACATCCAGACGCTGTTCACGCAGCCATGCAGCCATTGCGGAAACATCCCTCACAGCAAAGGCCGCGAACTGGTCAATACCAGGGATCAGCTTGACGGTAGCGGCATTGGCGCGGGACACAAGCAGGGCAATATGTACGTTGGGCAGCCGCTCGCGCAGGGCGGTAATCAGCGCTGAAAGCAGCAGCAGATCGCCAATGGCCCCCAGACAGATAAAGCCCACACGCTGCGGCACTGCATCGGGCACAGATTTTTTGCCCAGGCGCGCAACGGCGCTGCATGCCGCCAGAGGTATGCCCGCATAACGATCTAGCAAACGGTTAAGCCTGTTGCCGCGTTCTCCCATCAGTATGCTCCATACCCGGTTATGACCACAGGAATCGTCTTGGCCAAGATCCACAAATCCATCCAGACAGACCAGTTGTTGATATAATAGTGGTCAAAGGCCACGCGCTCGGCATAGGTGGTATTATTACGGCCAGATATCTGCCACAGCCCAGTAATGCCGGGGCGCACCATGCAGTATTCCTCATACACCGGGCCGTACTTTTGAACTTCGTTCTGCACAATGGGGCGCGGCCCCACAAGGCTCATATCGCCAATGACCACGTTGAGCAGCTGCGGCAGTTCATCCAGGCTGACCTTGCGCAAAATGCGGCCCACGCGGGTTATGCGCGGATCATGCTTGAGCTTGTGGTCTTTCTCCCACTCCGCCCGCAATTCAGAATCGTGCTCAAGCACTTCCCTGAGCACCATATCGGCCTTGTCCACCATAGTGCGAAACTTGAAAATCCTGATCTCGCGCCCCTCGTTGCCAATACGCCGCTGGCGATAAAACACGGGGCCCTTGCTGTCTAGGCGAATAGCCAGAGCCAGCAGCAAGCCAAGGGGCAGCAGCACCACGCCGCCAAGGGCGCAGAGCAGCACATCCATAAACCTTTTGACCCGCAGGCGGCGCTTGTCACGCAGGTTTTGCCGTACCTGCAAGCCCACGGCAGTGCCAAGGTCGCGCGGGGTCAGCCAGTGCGCGCGGAAGCCATCGTTGAACGAAGGCACAACAAGAATGCGCTCAAAATAACGGCTGGCTTCGGTAATATAGTCAAGGCTCTGCCCCTGATCCGCCTTTTGCAGAATCATGGCCATCGCCTTTGGCTTTGCCTGCGCCGTTTCCGCAAAGAGTTTGCGCACGGCGTCCTCGGTGGTGGGCAAAGAATATATGGCTACCGGGCGCAGCCCGCGCTCGGGGCGGCGTTTGAGGTACCGCCAGAAGTCACGCCCGGCGTTGCCGCTGTCAAAAATTATCAACGGTCTGCCCCACCAGCGGCGGCGCATAAACAGGCGGCGGCAATAGCTGCGCATGAGCGGCAGCGTAAAGACCGTGGCCAGCCAACTGCCCGCAATGACAATTCGGGAGTAGGTATCGCCTGCTTTTGACAGGAAAAGCACGGCCAGAATGATACCGTACATGAGGCTTGTGAGCTGAAACAAGGCCTTGAGCTCGCGGTGCGGAGGCAGGCTTATGCTTTGATAAAGGCCGAGCCCGGCGGCCATCACCGGCCCCATAATCAACAAGGGCAATGCCCCGCGATACTGTGAAAAATCCACGTCGCCAAAAGCGGCGCGCACAAGAAAAACCACCAGGGCCGTGCCCAGGATGGTGAAAAGATCAGCAAGACAAAGCAGGGTTTTTTGCGGGGAAAGCCCACAAGCCAGAAGCGCCCTGACCCAGAGGGGATATTGTTTCATGAGGAGCGGCGCTGTGCCGATGGACCGGCACCACGTTTACGCGCGGCAAGCCGCGCTGTTGCTGAAAACACAGATACTCAAACAATGTAATGTTATTCTCTTTCTTCGCAAAGCACAATAATCCCCCCTGCGATACCGGCAGACACCGGCTCGTACATTTCGGGCCGCCCCCTACCCCGGCGGCCCTGTGACGCGGGCTATCGCCCTTGCGGCTTACACATATTCACGAAATGCTCTCGCTTACGTGTCGGCAAAGCCGACACCGGCTCGTACATTTCGGGCCACCCCCTGCCCCGGCGGCCCTGTGACGCGGGCTATCGCCCTTGCGGCTTACGCATACTCACGAAATGCTCTCGCTTTCGGGTCGGCAAAGCCGACACCGGCTCGTACATTTCGGGCCGCCCCTGCCCCGGCGGCCCTGTGACGCGGGCTATCGCCCTTGCGTCACAGTCCTCCTTCTGTTACAGAAAGACCTTGTTTTGCAGTGGCCGCGCGGCGTTGGTAAAAAATTCCAACCGCGCAGGTATGCGCGCCAGCCGCCCCAGGCGGCAGTGTCGGCGCATGTCCGTTCTGTCCTTTCCGAGGGGGAAATTGAACATGAAGAAGCTTCTCGTCTGCGCCCTGCTGGCCGCCGTACTGGCCGCCGTGCCCGCATTTGCCAAAAAGGCCTATGTGAACGGCATTGACCCCGACTATCCGCCCTTTGCCTACATGGATGAAAAAACTGGCAAGCCCGCTGGCTTTGACGTGGATTCCATGAACTGGATAGCCAAGACCATGGGATTTGAAGTGGTTCACAAGCCCATGGCATGGGACGGCATCATCCCTGCCCTGCTCGCCAAGCAGATCGACATGGTTGACTCCGGCATGAGCATCACCGGAGAGCGCGCCAAGGTTGTGCAGTTCTCCAACCCCTACTGGACGGTTTCGCGCGTGTTTGTTGTGCCCGCCGATTCCAAGCTGACCCCTGCCGACATTCTGAGCAAAAAAATCCAGCTCGGCGTGCAGCGCGGCACCTCTGAAGCCAACGACATCAAAAAAGAGCAGGAAGAAAAGAAATATCCTTTTGAACTGCGCTTCTACGAATCTTCCCCCCTTGCGGTTGAAGACCTCCTCAATGGCCGCATCCAGGCTGCCCTGATGGACGAACTCCCCGCCAACAACGCCATTGAAAATGGCCGCGCCGTCAAGAAGGCCGGCACCCACGGCGAACCCGACAATTTTGGCGTTGCCATGCGCAAAGACGACAAGGAACTGCAGAAGCTGGTGAACGAAGGCTATAAAAAGCTTATGGCCGACCCCTACTGGAAAGAACTGCAGCAGAAATACCTGAGCAAATAACGGACGCGCAAGCGCCCACACGTCAAGCGCGAACCGCCTGCAACCCGGACGGTTCGCGCTTGTGCGGAAAAGGCACCCTCCATACATGAATTCACTGCTTGTGGTATACAACGCCCTGCCCTCCATTCTGTCCGGCAGTCTGGTTACGGTGGGCAACGTCACCCTGTCGCTGACAATGGGGCTGCTGCTTGGCGTGCCCATGGCCGTGGCCCAGGTTTATGGCGGCCCCTGGCTGCGGCGGCTGGTGGCGTTGTATGTTTGGTTTTTCAGAGGTGTGCCCATTTTGGTGCTGCTGTTTCTCTGCTACGGCCTGTTCATCAGCATCGGTATTTCCATTGATCCATTTTTCATCTGCTGTATCGTTCTTGGCAGCACCAGCTCGGCCTACCAGTCGCAGATTTTCAGGGGCGCTATCGAAAGCCTGCCCCACGGGCAGCTCAATGCCGCGCGCGCCCTTGGCATGCGCGAAAGCACGGGCATCTGCTCCATTATTTTGCCTCAGGCCATGCGGCTCTCCATCCCTGGCTGGGCCAACGAATTTTCTATTCTCCTCAAGGATTCGGCCATCTGCTTTGTGCTCGGTACACAGGACATCATGGCCCGCACATCCTTTGTGGCGGCCAGAACGCACGAGCATCTGGCCCTCTACGCCACAGCGGGCGTGCTGTATTTTGTGCTGACGCTGGTGGTGTTGAGACTGTTGCGTCTTCTGGAACAAAAAATCCATGTACCCGGCTATTCCTCAGGGATCGGCATGGAAGGCATGGGTATGGGATAAGCATGAGCGTGGATCAACAAGCGGTATTGCAGGTCAAAGGCATTTCCAAGATGTTGGGCGGCAAGCCCATTCTGGATAATTGCAGTCTCACGGTGAACCGGGGCGAACTCAAGGTGCTCATCGGCCCTTCCGGCGCGGGCAAGAGCACGTTTCTTCAAAGCATCAACTGCCTTATCCCCCCGGATTCCGGCGAGATTTATCTTGAAGGTCAGCTGCTCAACCGCACGGACAAGGCCGCACTGTGCGCCTTTCGCGCCCAGGTTGGCATGATCTTTCAGGATTTCAACCTGTTTGATCACCTTACCGCCGAAGAAAACGTGGCCATAGCCTTGCGCAAGGTGCGCGGCATGTCTGCTGCCGATGCACGCGCCCGCGCACAGGAAGAACTTGCCCGTGTGGGCCTTGCCCGCCGCGCAAGCCTGTACCCGGCGCAGCTCTCTGGCGGCCAGAAGCAACGCGTGGCCATGGCCCGCGCCCTCGCCATGGATCCCAAGGTTATTCTGCTTGATGAGCCGACCTCGGCCCTTGACCCTGAACTTGTGGGCGAAGTGCTTGCCGTTATTCGCGATCTCGCCAGCGGCGGCATGACCATGGTCATGGCAACGCACCAGATGGATTTTGCCCGTGCCCTTGCCACCGAAATTATTTTTATGGAACACGGCAAGCTCATTGAGCAGGGCTCGCCCGCCGTTCTGCTGGCCGAAGGGTCAAACACGCGTACCCGCGATTTTTGCCAGCGTCTGCTGGAGATGGGGGCCTAAGTGCTGGACGCGGCCTTTTTCAGCAACGAACTGCTGCCAGCCCTGAACCGTGGGCTGCTAGTTTCGCTTGCGCTCATTATTCCAGCCGGTAGCCTCGGCTTTGTGGGCGGCGTTCTTCTGGGGTGCGCCCGCGCTTTTGGGCCGCGCTGGCTGCGCCGCCTCGGCAACGGCTATACTTCGCTGATACGCGGTGTGCCCCTGGCAGTGCAACTGATGATGATCTATTACGCTCTGCCCAAGCTCGGCATTTTCTTTTCGCCCTTTGGCGCGGCCCTGACCAGTTTTACACTCTGCACAGCCGCCTATCAGTCGGAATATGTGCGGGGCGCGCTGCTCTCCATCAGGCAGGGACAGGTGCGCGCCGCCCAGGCGCTTGGTTTCAGCCAGTGGCAGACTGTCTCGTGGATCATTATTCCTCAGGCCGCCAGACGTGCCCTGCCCGGCTGCGGCAATGAGATCATCTATCTCATCAAGTACAGTTCGCTGGCCTATCTTGTTACGTGCCTTGAACTCATGGGCGAAGGCAAGGTTGTTGCCTCTGACACGTTCCGCTTCACAGAAGTATTTATCGCTGTGGGCGCGTACTATCTGGCAATGGTCACACTGGCGACATTTCTGTTGCGCTGGCTTGAAGACAGATACCGCATCCCCGGCTTTGGAGCGCGCTAGCGCCGCCTCTTTAACTTTCTTCCATGTCACGAGAAAGGCCCGCTTTACGCGGGCCTTTTAACATTTCTTTGTATCGCTGGGCACTTCAGGGGCACCCTGGGCTGGGCATCAATCCTGCCCAAGCTCCTTTTTAAGCCAGGACTTCACTTCGGGCGTGGGTTCGCTTATGCCGCGCCATGAGCCATGAACCTTGCGATAGTCTTCCATCAGACCCGCAGGCAGAGGAACGGTAATGAGATCGTCCGCCCTTTCAGAATTGCGCTTCACAAGCCGGATAACAGGCGGCTCCTGCCAGCTGTCCACCACAAAGTAGTGGGACACGTCTTCCTTGGATCGAACCGGCGGATACTCTGAATGCCAGTCGTTATTTCCCCATTCCAAATACATGGTTACGGCGTGTTCGGGGCTGAGGTTCCAGTCTATATTGTAAAGAGAAAAATCCTTCAGGGATGTCATGGCTTCCTCCTTGTGTGCTTGATTTATTAATAACAATTATTGATAAATTATGCAAGAGGCTGGCCCAGATTTAGCTACTTCTTCCCCGACTGCTCCGCGTCCTTCTTTTTCTGGGCGCGATCCGCCTCAAGCCGACGTTGCTGACGAATACGCTCAAGCCGGGTTTGCTGCGCCTGCTCACGCTGCTGGCGCGCTTCCTCAAGCAGGCGCTCACGCTTGCGGTCAAACACGATTGTCGTGCGCAGGGCCGCAGTCCCCAGAGAAACCATGGTCACAATGAGAATCAGAATTTTTTGGATCGACCACGGCTCGGAGCCGAGAATATCCCGCAGCCAGCCCAAGCGCAGCGTTTCGCCCCAAAAATAGACCACCGGCACCGCAACAAAACAGAGCAGCAACCCCAAGGCCTCCAGCCACATGAACGTTTTGATCAGGGTAAGCCCAAAAAGAGTTCCATCGCGCACCATTCGCAAAAATTGCAGGCGCTTGCGCAGACTGCGCAGCAATTCTGCCAAGTGGGGAGTTTCGCCCTGGGCGCGCTTGAAGGCTTCGGCCTCCTTGAAGTTGCACGAAAATGCCCGGTTGATGATGCCCGCGCTCTCGTTAAATTCCTGGCTGAACTCCCGCAGGGCCGCAGGGAAGGGAAACCAGGAGGCTTCATCCCGAATTTCTTGCAGGATATCAAGATAGTACTTGTATCGATTGCGGAGATCTTCAACTTCGCGGGCTATGCAGTCTTCCATTTCCCTTTCGAGGTTGGGCCGCTCTGCCACGACCTTGAGGTAGGCAAGGTAGTTGTTGATATTGGCAAGGTTTTCCAGTTCACGCACCTTTTCGCCAAGTTGCAGCTGCACAGGATGTTCCGGCGCAAACCAGGCATTGATGCGGCCACTGATCTCGTTGACGCGAACCCGGTCGGCGTCTGCGCATTTTTTGGCCTCTGTCCATAGGTCATACAGGGCTGATAGGATCAGCAGGCGGCCGCGCTCAAGGGCCGGATCTATGAGAACCCTGTTGAAGTACGCCGGCTCCTCGCGAATGAGCGTTATAAGCTGATCCAGCACAGGCTCGCAAAAACCCATTTTTACCTGACAAACAATTTCGCGGTACTTGACCTCGCGCCACTGGGGCATGACGCGCCAAATTTGTGAATACTGTTCTATGGCCTGAGAAAACTGCCCTTGTTCTTCCGCCAGACGTGCAAGAAAAAATTCTGTCCAGGCCTGCAAGGCGGGCGATGGCGTAAGCACCGCCGCATTGCGGAAGGCCGCTTCAGCACGGGGATAATCGTTGCGCTCAATGTGCGCAAAAGCCTGCACCATGTGCAGACGCGGGTCGCGCTGATGCCGGGAAATTGCCTGGCTTATCTTCTTTTCCATCTCCGACATTTCAGACGGAGATGTGGCTATGAGCTTGTCCAGCAGATCCCAGGCGGGGCTGTCATCCTTGGAGGGCACGGCCTCGTTGGGCTCTGGCTCACGCATGCGGTAAAGCCAGTGCCTCGGCACGTTGCGCAACTGGCAGGCAGAATTGATCTCAAGCACGGCGCGCAGGACCAAAGCGGCATCGTCTTCGCCGCCAAGCACTGCCCCGTAGCCGCCTGCCCCTTTTTCCGTCAGCGTCATTTCGATGCTGCGGAACCCTTCATTGATGGCTTCAAGATCCAGCTGCCCGATGTTTTCCCATACTTCCTGACTATTGGAGGCTGGCCCAAAACGCGTGGGGCATTCTGACGAATCGTGGCTGTGAATACCGCAATAAACGCAGCCCATGCCAGAAGGGCTGGGCGATGTGAGGCGGCTTGGCATCAGCAGCGCAATAGACCTGCCGCTGAGGCTGTTTTCGTCCAGCATCACGTTGCACCAGCTGTCCATGGCCATCTGCTCGCCGGTAAAACGCAGATCGCGAACAGTAAATCCTTCGCCCAGCAGATAGGCATTGCGATAGCTCAGGTAGGGGAAATCTGGCATGAGATTATCCCACTGCAAGCCTATTTTCTTGGGCAGATCAGCATTGAAATTCAGGTTGTTGCGGTCGGCAACCACGCTTACACAGGGCCAGTAGCCCGCAGCTTCGTTTTTTTCCTTGTCAAAGCTGTGCAGATAATCGCGCATGAAGGTGCGCAGCATCTGCAGGTTGTCTATGGCAATCATCATGAACGTATTGTCCACGATGGATTTGATCTTGTGCTTTTGTAGCAGGACTTCAAGCCGCTTGAACATGGACGTCCAGCCGACCTGATAGGCCTTGTCGAGCGGGCTGCCCAAGGGGTGCAGCACGGCAAACCACGATTGGGTGGAGGCGTAGGGCATGCGCACGTCAACCGTCATGGAAGCCCAGTCCACACCCGCCATGCCCTGCCGCCCGGAACGGCGCTCAAAGGTAATGCCAGGAAGGCCTTTTTTACCCTCGCGGCTCTTGGGATGTATCCAGATTTCAAGGGCATCGGTCACAACGATCTGCTGGGCCTGCAAGGCGCCGTCCAGCAGCAGGTTGACCTCGCGCTTGCGCCCGAACTGCAACCGCCCCGGGAACAGTTCAATAGCAACGGGCAGTTCGTTAAAATTGCCCCACACCATCAGCCGAGCCAGAGCCAGAAATACGTCGTCAGTAAAGAAGAACCAGATTGACTGCTCCGCTTCTTCACCCACCAGCATGCCGCCATAATTCAGCAGCGTCTGGCCTACGGCGGGGGCGAGCCTGTCGTGCCAGCTCACCCACACCACATGGCCCATGGTGCTCATGCGCACATCAATATTGCCCGGCAGGCGTGAGAGTAACTGCGATAAATGCGCCATGAATAAAGTCCTTTATACAAAGGCTGCCATGTTGTAGCCTAAACTGAACGGTGTTGATCTGGCCAATAAAACCAAGGCGGTTTTTATGGATATTAACAAAACTCTTCAGGAACTCAAAGCCCGCCCCGGCTTCGCCGACCACGTGGGTATGATGCTGGTGCACAACGGTGTTGTGCGCGCATGGTCGCGCGGGGATCATGCCCCGGTTACCGCCGTGCAAGTTTCGCACGACACTGCTAAAATGGACGCCATCTGCCGCGAGATGGAAAAACAGCCGGGAATTTTTGCCATCGTTGCCCATGCCGAAGAAGGTCTTCTCAAACCGGGCGATGACCTGCTCTTCCTTGTGGTGGCGGGCGACATACGCGAGCACGTTAAAGCCACCTTTGCAGAACTGCTTGACCGTATCAAGGCCGAGGCCGTCATCAAGCAGGAAATTCACGATGCCTGACGCTTTTGCTTCTGTTTGCCTTATCGGCTGACTTGTAAAAAAGGCATGCCCACAGCATGCCTTTTTTCATTACCGATGCACAGCGGTACAATGCCTATGACTGAAAAACAAAACCCCCGGCTGCTCTGGCAACCGGAGGTTTTCACTAATATCTCAGGCAAAGCAGCTCTGCGCTTTGCAACAAAGGCTACACAACGCCGTGTTCGCCAGGGCGCTCGTATCGTCCTTTTTGCTGCACAAGGGCAACATAAAAATCCGTATCACCAAGTGCCAGCAGCACAGCAGAAGACACGTAGATCGAAGAGAGCGTACCCACAACCACGCCAATAAGCACCGTCAACGCGAAATCATGGATAACGCCGCCGCCCACAAGGAACAGGGAAAGCGTTGCCAAAAAGGTCGTGCCGCTGGTGAGGATGGTGCGCGAAAGGGTCTGGTTAACGCTGCGGTTAATCAGATCAGCCATGCTCAGCTCGGGCGCAGCGCGCAGGTTTTCGCGCAGGCGGTCATAAACGATGATGGTATCGTTGAGCGAGTAGCCCACGAGGGTCAGCAGAGCCGCCATAACGTTGAGGTCAACCTCAACCTTCATGAGCGAGAGCAGCCCCATGGTGATGCCCACGTCGTGGAGCAGGCCCACAACAGCGCCGAGCGCGAAGTTGAGCCGCAGCACAAAGCACACCACAAGGGTGATGGCAAGCGAGATGAGCACAAGCCAGCCCATGCCAAGCCCGGTAAGGCCGACAAGATAGGTGCCGCCCCACAATGCCGCAGCCATGGCCGCGCCAGCCATCCAGCGTTGTTCAAACCGGCCGGAGATATACACGGCAATGAGCAAAACTGCGTAAAAAAGCGCGCTCAGTGCCTTGTTGGTCAAGTCTGCGCCAACCTTGGGGCCGACCACTTCAAGGCGCTGAATTTCAGCCTTGTTGTCCGGGAAGGCAGCTGCCAGAGAATCCACAACAGCTGTACGAACCTGCGTTGCGTCGCTGTTTTCCGAATTGGAAAAACGCAGCAGATAGTCCCTGTCGCCATCGCCGAACTTCTGGGTGGTGATGCCCGGCAGTGCGGGAACTTCAAGGCTCTTCTTTAATGCTTCGTCTTTCACGGGCTGCTGAAACTGGATCTGAACAATAACGCCGCCCGCGAAGTCGATGCCCATCTTGAGGCCGTTGCCCCACATGGTGGAGATAATGCCCACCAGAATCAGCAAGGCCGAAATACCGTATGCCCAATGGCGCAGGCCAATAAAATCAAACTTGGTGTCGTGTCTGATAAATGCGAAACCCATAATTGCCTCCCGGCGCGCTAGAGCAGAGTAGCATTAAAATGTTTGTCTGCTCTGCGCGGATTTTGAAAAGAAAATCCGCGCCACGAAATGCTTGCAAGGCGAACTTGCTTCGCCGTTAAGCAAGTATTTCTAAGTGGAAATGCTCTAGATGCTGATGCCCTTTGGGCCGCAATGCCGCGCCCACTCCTCAAAGATAGCCCGCGATACAAAGATGGCCGTAAACATGGAGGCCACGATGCCCAATCCAAGCGTTACGGCAAAGCCACGGATGGGCCCGGTGCCGAACTGGTACAGGATGACGGTCACGATGATGGACGTGAGGTTGGAGTCTGTAATGGAAATGGCCGCGCGGTCAAAACCCGCGCGCACAGCGGCAAGTGGGGTGAGGCCCAGCCGTATTTCCTCGCGTATGCGCTCGTAGATCAGCACGTTGGCGTCAACCGCCATACCGATGGTCAAAACGATACCTGCTATGCCCGGCAGCGTCAGGGTTGCGCCAAAAGCGCCCATGCCCGCCATAACAATGAGCATGGTAAAGCAGAGCATGACGTCGGCGATGAGGCCGCTCAAACCGTAGTAGATGCCGATGAACAGCACCACGCCCACTGCGCCAACCATGGCGGCATGAAGGCCGCTGTCGATGGCTTCCTGACCCAGCGAGGGGCCGACCGTGCGCTCTTCAAGCACGGAGACGGGCGCGGGCAGCGAACCTGCGCGCAGCACAATGGCAAGATCCTGAGCTTCGGCAGTGGTGAAGCTGCCCGAGATGCTGGCCTTGCCACCGCCGATGCGCTCGCGGATGGAAGGTGCGGAATACACCTTGCCGTCAAGCACAATAGCCATGCGGCGGCCCACGCTTTCACCAGTCACGCGTTCAAAGATACGCGCGCCGCGGGCATTAAAATTCAGGGTGACGTACGACTGGTTCATGTTGTCAAAGGCGGGCCGGGCGTCCGACACGTCTTCGCCGGTGAGCATGGCGTCTTTTTCAACAGCGATGAGCGTTTCTTTCTGCTGCTGGCCGGGGTTTTTCTCCAGCATGGGCAGCGCGATCACGCCAGGGGGCAGCACAGCCTTGCCGGGGTCTACATCCTCGCGCACCAGATGGAACTCGAGGTGAGCGGTCTGGCCGATGACCTGCACGGCGCGGCGCGGGTCTGAAATACCCGGCAACTGCACCTGAATGCGGTTGCCAGCCTGCTTGCGGATATCGGGTTCGGCCACGCCAAACTGGTCAATACGGTTGCGGATGGTGCGCAGGGCCTGATCAAGCGAAAGATCTTCAATGCGCTTGACTTCCGCCGGACTAAAACGAGCCACATAGCGCAACTGGCCCGCTTCGCCAGCCTGGGGTTCGCCCACGCTCAACTGCGGAAAGTGACGGGCCAGCAGCTCGCGGAACTGCGGTTCGTTTTCTGCGCGCGGCAGAACAAATTCAAGAGCGGTGCCGCCCACCACGCGGGGGCGCAGCACAACAATCTTTTCATCTTCGGCCACGCGGCGCAAATCCTGCCCGGTCAGGGCCAGCGAATTGCTCACGGCCTTGGCAACGTCAACGCCAAGCGTCAGATGGATGCCGCCCTTGAGGTCAAGGCCGAGATTGATTTTGCTCGACGGCAGAACGCGCTCAAGAGCTGTTCCCAGATAGGGAACGCTGGGGAGCGCGTAAACAAGGGACAACACAAAAACCATGATGGCTATGGACAAGCGCCAGAGCAGACCCATCGTTCACCTTCCACACAACAGATTAAGCTTTGCCGCAACCGCGCGGCTATCCCCATGAGGGACAGCCGCAGGGCTACCGACAAAGCCGGAAACTCCGAAGACCCGAAAATCCGGGCACGTCAAGAGGCAAAAGCCCTTGAGCCGATCCGGCGAGCGCCAGTCCAGCTCATGGGCCATGCACTTTGCCCGCCTGGCAGAGGCAGACACAAGCCGCAAAAGCGACCTGCTACTTTTCTTCCTTGGTGTCCTTGCCGCCCTTGACAGGCACAACGCCGCCGATGGAGCCGCGCGAAACACGCACCTTGGCTTCGCCGCTCTCAAGAAGCACCTGTTCATCGTCGATCTCAAGAATACGGCCAAGCAGACCGCTTGAGGTCATAACGTGGTCGCCGCGCTTGAGTTCAGCCAGCATCTGCTTGTGAACCTTGGCCCGCTTCTGCTGGGGACGGATGAGCAGGAACCAGAAAATGACAAACATGACGATGAGGGGCAGAAACTGCATCAGCATTTCCTGTCCGCTGGCGGGAGCCGCCCCGGCCTGGGGAGTGCCCATGGCATAAGCTAAGGATTCAAACAAAACGCACCTCCATAGGGTGTGGGTATAGCATTAAAAAAGTACCACCCGACATCGGCAAGGGCAAAACGTTGCCCTCGCCCGATTTTCGGGCAATGCCAGCGAATTTCTATATACGCTGCGGCGCAATCTTGCAAGCCTTTCCCGTCGCCACTTCGCTGGCAAAGGCCACGGCAATGGCGGCCACGCGCTCGCGGCTTTCCACGTGCGTTGTTGGCAAATGCCCGCCGTGGGGGCTTGTTACCCGCAAAAGATGCAGCCTCACATCAGCCGCGCCGCACTGTTCAACTAAAAAACTGGAATTGAAAGGCGGGCATACGCCATCACTATACAGCTGCACGGCGCACAGCGGCACAGATATCCCGCCAAGAGCCGCCCGCACCCTTTTTTGCGCCAGCGCCAATTGCTGCAAGTGGCTGTACGAACACAGGGTTTCGTGCCCTTGCCAGGGGGCAACGGCCCTGCTCGCCGCAGACCGTGGCGGCACCCGCCGCACAGGTTGCAAGCGGCTCCACAGGGGCAGCAGGGGCATGCGCCAGTCGGCAAGAAAAAGGGGATGCAAGCGCCACAAGAAAAGCGGCGTTGCCAGCAGAAGCAGGCCCGCCGGGGCCGGAAGCCGCCCCTCGGCGGCCTCTACGGCAATATCCAGAGCCAGCAACCCGCCCAGCGAGTACCCCGCCAGCAGCGCGGGGCCGTCTGCGCACTGGTCAAGATAGGCTGCGCGGGCACAGTCAAGCCACAGCGCGTAGGAGCTTGCCAGATATTCCTTTTCCAAGGCGGCATGCCCCGGCAGCACCGGGCACACGGCAACATGCCCCGCAGCTTCAAGGGCATCGGCCACAGGGCGCACCTCAAAAGGGCTTCCCGCAAGGCCGTGCAAAACCAGACAACGCATGCTGTTCACCGTCATTCCACCCGGTGCGGCAAGGGATCTTGCCAAGCGCGAGCCAGGGAGCTACACCTGAAATATCGCGTCATTAATAGAGATATTACGCCAACCTGTCTGCGGAGAAACCATGCACCACTGTGACACATTGCTCCATGCCGCCTGCATCGTCACACAAGACGAGCAGCGCCGCGTTATAGAAAAGGGCTCTCTGGCCATCGACAAGGGACTGATTGCCGCAGTCGGACCCACCGCCGAGATTGTCCAGAACTGGCAGTCCGCCAACACTCTGCACCTTGAAAACATGCTCGTTCTGCCGGGCCTCGTCAACGCCCACACCCATGCGGCCATGACCTTTCTGCGCGGCCTTGCCGATGACATGCCGCTCATGGACTGGCTGAACCAGCGTATCTTCCCAGTGGAGCAAAAACTGACGCCGGAAATGGTGCGCCTGGGCAGCCTGCTTGGCTACGCGGAAATGCTGCGCACGGGCACCACTGCCTGTGTGGACATGTACCTTTTTGAAGAGTCGGTCTTTGAGGCCGCCGACACGGCAGGCCTGCGCTGTCTGGGCGGCGAAGCGGTTTTTGCCTTTCCCTCTGCGGCTTTCCCGGGGCCGGAAGCAGCGCTTGACGCCACCCGCGCTCTGGCGGAAAAATATCGCAATCACGACCGCCTGCGTGTGGCCGTGAACCCGCACAGCGTCTACACCACCACACCGGAAATCCTGACCGCCTGCCGCGACCTCGCGCAGGAGCTTGCCCTGCCCCTGCACATTCATCTGGCGGAAACCCCGTCAGAAACGCAGATATGCCTGTCTGCCCAGGAAAAAAGGCCAACGGAATACTGCCGCAGCCTCGGCCTGCTTGACGTGCCTTGCACCCTTGCCCATGTGGTGGATGTGACCTCGGCGGAGCTTGACCTGCTGGCCCGGCAAAAGGCCGTGGTGGCCCACAATCCTTCGTCCAATATGAAGCTGGCCTCAGGTGCTGCTCCTGTGACGGCCATGCTGGCGCGTGGCATGCACGTGGGCCTTGGCACAGATGGCGCTGCCAGCAACAACCGGCTGAACATGTTTTCTGAAATGGGCCGTGCCGCCCTGCTGCACAAGCTCACGGGCCTTGACCCTACCCTGCTGCCAGCCGGGCAGGTTCTGGATATGGCGACCCTCGGCGGCGCTGCCGCCATGCACGATGAGCGCCTTGGCTCGCTGGCCCCTGGCAAGGCAGCCGACTGCGTGGCCCTTGACCTCAGCGAACCAAACCTGCAACCCATGTATAATGAAGTGTCGCACCTTGTGTACGCGGCCACGGGCATGGAAACCCGCATGACCATGGTGGGCGGCGAGGTGCTGTATCAGGACGGACGCTTTACCCGCTTCGACTATCCCGCCCTGTGCGAAGAAATACGTAACGTGCGCCGCTTTGTGCTACAGGTTTCGGGTGCATAGCCTTTTTTTATTTGTATATGCCAAAGGGCCGCCCCGGATTACGGAGCGGCCCTTTTCATTATCAAGGCTCTATGGAGCTGTTACATGCCCAGGGCTTTTTTACCAGCCTCGAGCACTGTGACAATCTTGTCCACATCATACACGCTGCCGCCCCAGGTGCCGCCGCTCACGGCCTGCAAGGCCGCCCACAGGCGGGTGTCGTCAGGCAGGGCGGGCGCGGGCTTGAGGCCGGGGTGCGTTTCGCGCCCGGCAAGCACCTTGGCACCTTCCTCGGGCGTGAGGGGGTGCAGCGGGTCAGTGCCTATAAAGTTGACACGGCCTTCCAGCTTGTTGCAGTCCACGACCATTTCCACAATATCGCCGTCGCGCAGTTTGGAAACAGGGCCGCCCACCAGTGCTTCCGGCCCGATATGGCCAACGCACGCGCCAGTGGAGACGCCGGAGAAACGCGCGTCCGTCAGCAGGCACACATACTTGCCATATGACAGGTGCTTGAGCGCCGAGGTAAGCTGATAGGTTTCTTCCATACCGGTGCCGCAGGGGCCGCCGCCGATAACCACCAGCATATCGCCCTTTTCGATTTTTCCGGCCTTGATGGCCTTGATGGCGTCAGGCTCGGCGGTGAAAACCTTGATGGCCGCAGTGTGCCGATACACTCCGTCAGCATCGATAACCGAGGGGTCAATGGCCGTGGACTTGATGACCGAACCCTCGGGCGCAATGTTGCCCACGGGGAAGGTAATGGTGGAGGTCAGGCCGCGCTCCTTGGCGCGGGCGGGCGACATGATCACATCGTCCGGCTCCACGTTGTCCAGCTCCTTGAGCATGCGGCGGAAATGCGCGCGGCGTTCGCTCTTTTCCCACCATTCAAGATTTTCGCCCACGGTGTGACCGGTGACAGTGAGGGCGTCCAGGTGCAGCAGGCCGAGATCGCGCAGATGCAGCATGACTTCCGGCACGCCGCCCGCCATAAAGGCGCGGACAGTGGGATGATACACAGGGCCGTTGGGCAGCACGCTGACCAGACGGGGGGCCTTGCTGTTCACGCGCGCCCAGTCTTCCACCGTGGGACGGTGACAACCGCCCGCATGGGCAATGGCGGGCAGATGCAGCAGCAGGTTGGTGGACCCGCCAAAGGCCGCATGCACCATCATGGCGTTTTCAATGGCCTTGTCGGTGATGATATCCTTGATGGTGATGCCTTTTTTCAGCAGGCCCATCACGGCCTTGGCCGACTGACGGCCCACTTCCACCCACACGGGTTCGCCAGAGGGGGCAAGGGCCGTGTGCGGCAGGGCCAGACCAAGGCCTTCGGCCACAACCTGCGAGGTTCCGGCCGTGCCAAGGAACTGGCAGCCGCCACCGGCGGAACCGCAGGCGCGGCAGCCAAGGCGGGCTGCGTCTTCAAGGCTCAGCTCGTTGTTGGAATAACGCGCGCCGATGGTCTGCACCTTGCCGAGGTCTTCACCATCGGTGGGGGGCAAGGTCGAACCGCCGGGCACGAGTACGCAGGGCAGGTCGTGCATGGAGGCCAGGGCCATCATGGTTGCGGGCAGGCCCTTGTCGCAGCTGGCAACGCCGATTACAGCGCCAACGGTGGGCAGGGAACGGATCTGCCTGCGGAAAACCATGGCCGCATCGTTACGGAAGGGAAGGGAATCATACATGCCGGTTGTGCCCTGAGTGCGTCCGTCGCAGGGGTCGGTCACGTATGAGGCAAAAGGTACGCCCTTCTGCTGTTTGATCTCCTTGCTGGCGGCGGAAATCTGCAAACCCAGCTCCCAGTGGCCGACGTGCAGGCCCAGGGCATCGGGGGTGCCGTCATCGTTGCGCTTGCCGCCAAGGGTGCTGATGATCAGCACGTTGGGGCCAAGAATATCTTCGGGCTTCCAGCCCATACCCGCATCCAGGGTCATGCCGAAAATATCGCCGCAGGGCAGCTCGCGCAGCATGTCGCCAGTGAGCGGCAGCGAACCCTTGGGGCCGGAAGCGTGGGTCTTTATATCATATACATCGTTCTGCGGATTGGCGTAAATATCTGCAATGGACATAGCATACTCTCTTTGTTGAGAAGTTGCCGGTTTCAGCGGGCGGCCAGAGGGAAGGCCGCCCTTTGCATCCTTATAGCGCACCTGAAACCGAGACGGCGTCAGCGTAACCAACGCCGATTGCTCCATCTGGGGCATTTCACGCAGGAAGTGCCCTAAAAGCCGCGCATGAATTCCCGCACGGCAAACATCTGGGCAGAGGTTGCCTCCTGATAGGGGGACGCAACCGTGGCAGAGGCAAAAATGCCCGCATCCACAAGCAGGCCTTTCATGGCCGCCATGAAGGGCGAGGAGAATCCGTACACGCCCACAATGCGGTTGAACAACTGCTGATACTTCATGGTGCCGTCAAAATCACGGGCCTTCATGGCATCGCGCCAGGCCACGCACAGGTCGGGCCGCACGTTGGACACAGCCGCAATGCAGCCATCGCCGCCAGCCAGAACGTTTGACGCAAAGTTATGGTCAAAGCCGCTCAGCACTTCAAACGAGGGGATGTTGCCCTTGACGGTCTGGATAAGCTCCACCGTGTGCGCCATGTCGGGGATGGTGTCCTTGATGCCCACAATGTTGGGATAGCGGCGCGCGAGTTCAAGCACCACGCTGGGCGAGATGCTGTATCCGGTGCGGTCGGGGTAGTTATAGATGTACACCTTGCCGCGCACCTGCTCCGCCACAGCGCCAAAGTAGCTCATCACATCCGCATCGGTGAGGGCAAAATACCACGGCCCCACCACCATCACGCCGTCCGCGCCCTGCTCAAAAGCAAAGTTGGACATGGCGACGCATTCTTCAACCCGCATGTCGCCAGTGCCGATCAGCACCTGCATGCGGCGGTCGATATGCTTGATGGCCGCAGAAATCAGGCTCTTGCGTTCCTCAACAGAAAGATGCGGAAATTCACCGGAACTGCCGAATATGGCCGCGCCGTCAATACCGGCATTGATAAGAAAGTCGTAGTGCTTGAGGCACGACTGCACGTCGATTTCTGTTTTGCTTTTCAGCGCGGTAAGTGTGGGCGTTATATATTTCATCATAATCTCCGTATAGCTCAGTTAGATAACAAACGAGGCCAGGTAGCAGAATATCGCCGTAATGATCGACACAATGCAGCCGGACAACGTGAAGGACATATACATGTCTTTGACCGACATGTTCAAAAATTCGCGGAAGAACCAGAAGCCGGAGTCCGTAACGTGCGACCAGCCGATGGCCCCAGCGCCGATGGAAATGCACATGAGCGCAGGGTCAACAGGATGCACGGCCAGCACGGGGCTGATAAAGCCCGCAGCCGTCATCATGGCGACGGTGGCGCTGCCCAATGCAAAGCGCATGATGGACGCAATGAGCCAGGCCATGATGACCGGGTGCATGTTGAGCGTGACCAGTACGTCCTTGAGAACGTTACCCATGCCGGAATCCATGATGACCTTGTTGAAGCTGCCCGCAGCGCCAATGACCAGCAGGATGGAAACCATGGGCAGGAGCGATTTGTCGCAGAAACCGCTCAGTTCAATGGAGCTGAAGCCCCGCTTCACGCCGAGGAAGATCAGTGAAGCCACGGCGGAAATGAACAGGGCGATCACAGGATGGCCCAAAAATTCTACCAGGGGCATGTAGGCTGCATCCTTGCTGGAAGAAAATTCCACCACGGTCTTGCCGATCATCAGGATCAGCGGCAGCAGGGTCAGCAGCAGGGTTCCGCCAAAATTGGGCAAATCACGGCCATCCTTGCTGATAACGGTGGTAACGGCCCCTTCAGGCAGCGGCACAATGATGCGCTTGCTGATGTACTTGGCAAAGATGGGGCCGCCGATGACGGCGCCGGGCACCACCAGGATGAGGCCGTAAAGAATCACCTTGCCCACATCGGCGTTCAGTTCCTTGGCAATGGCCATGGCGGCGGGGTGCGGCGGCACAACGCAGTGCACAACCAGCAGGCCAGTGTAGAGAGAAAGCGCCACCAGCAGGATGGAAAGCTTGGATTCCTTGGAAATGGAGAAGGCCAGGGGCATCAAGAGCACCATGCCCACCTGGGCAAACACGGGGATGCCGCAAATGTAGCCGATGATGAGCATGGCCCAATAGGCCTTGGTCTGACCAAAAACGCCAATAAGCGATTTGGCAAGCCGCTGTGCGCCGCCCGAAACCTCGAGCATTTTGCCCATGAACGCGCCCAACGCGAGGATGGGGGCCAGAAAGCCCAGGGTATTGCCCATGCCCTTTTCAATGGACGAGCCAATGGCACCCAGGGGCATACCGCTGGCAATCCCCAAAAAGGCGCAGGCGGCCATCAACGCCAAAAATGCATGAACCCTGTAACGCACGCACAGCACCACAATGCCGACGATCGTTACGCCAAGAATAATCAGAGCACCCGTTGTTCCCATTTGGTCACCCTCTTTTCAGGATTGCAGCCATTTGTTTGTATATACGAACTCAATACGTAAATACAAACTATACGGACAAACAATCTGCGTCAAGCATCCCCCTGACCCTTTCTTGAAAAAATTGCTTTTCCGTGCAAAACACAGGTCATGCAAGACCAACATAAACCAACCGTCCACATGCCGACCCAGCGGGTCATTTCACTTCTTGAAGCCCTGGCTGATGCAGAACACGGCCTCACGCTTACTCAGCTTTCCCTGTGCATCGGCAGCAGCAAGGGGACGATCTCGCCCATTCTTGAAACACTGCAACGGCATGATTTTGTTCGCAGAGACAAACTCTCGGGCCGGTATGAACTGGGCCGGGGCCTGTATCTGTTTTCAGAGGGTTTTCGCACGCAAGACCCCCTTATGGCACAGGCGCAGGCCTGCATGCGACAGGTGGTGGACGCCTGCGCCGAAATCTGCCAGCTGGGCATCCTCTCCCATACCGAGGTGCTGTACATAGCCAAGGTGGATTCTCGCGAGCCTATCCAGATCATTTCCCGCGTTGGTTCGCGCATGCCCGCCCGCAAAACAGCTCTGGGCAAGGCGCTGCTCAGCCAGTGCAAAAGGGAGGAAGTGGTCGCCCTTTTTGCCGGGGAGCTTTGCACCGAGCCTTTTGACATGGACGCTTTTCTGGAAGAACTGCAAGGGGTACGACAGGGGGCCATTGCCCGAGATATTGGCGAAATCAACCCGCAGCTGCATTGCTATGCTGTGCCTGTTACCTTTGCCGGGCGCGTGGATTGCGCCATGAGCGTCTCCCTGCCAGCCTTTCGCGACACGCCGGAGAAACACCAGCAGGTTGAAAACGAACTGCGCAAGGCTGTGGCAAAGCTTGAGCAGTTCATGGACGAAACGCACGAATGCTTCTGCCCCTAGGGCGGTGGGCAGACTATTAATCATTGAGCTATGCTGCCGAGTGGGGCCTTTTGTAAAAGAACTTCCACCCCGCCCCCCAGTGTTTCTTATCGCATCAAGCTATGCAGGAAGTCCCCGCCTGAAACTGGGCCAGCACTGACCCCTTGCAGCCTGCGCCTGTCCACGCTGGCCCGCGCATGTCTGCCGCCCATAAAAAAAGCCCCTCTGCCGGACATTCCGGCGGAGGGGCACGACTTCTTCAGCAAAGCCAGCCTACTGCGTCATAAAGGCGTGCATGGTCACAAGCGTGTCCATGTGCGCGGAAGAAAAATGGTTCATGGCGCGGTCGGTATCTGCCCCGGCCTTGACGGCCATTTCAAGCTCAAGCGCAGCGGCGGCCAGCGCCTTGGCCCCCAAGTTGGCGGCTGCTCCCTTGGTGCTGTGCACAAGGTTGCGGGCTTCTTCCATGTTGCCGCTCTTCAGGGCCTGAGCCACCTTTGACGGGGTGTCGCGCTCCGTTTCAATAAACTTGGCAAGCAGCTTGACGTACATGTCGCGCTTGTTGAGCACCCTGGCAATGGCTTCCTTCCAATCCAAAACTTCCTCGGTCATGTTGTCCTTCTTGGCGCAGGTTAAGAAAAAGCGGCAAGCCGCTTGCAGTAAATAACGCGGTCGGCATCCCCAAACCCGGATAAGCCGCAAATACCCCCTGGCGGCGCAACCGGCAGGCTGGCGATACATGCCGTAACGGCGTCAGTCTGCTGGGCGAATACTGCCAGCAACAAATTACCCTGACAAGGACTTTATGCGCCAAACGCAAACACAGATAATCGAGAATAATTTCAAGGTATTTATAGCTGCCTTCAGAGGAGTGACAGCTATTTGCGATCCTCAGAAAACGCTGTTGGCTCATGGATGGCTAGTAGGTCAGGTTTTCAGGCAGTACACAAAAATCCGCAGGCCCGCCCTTTTCCAGCCGCCCTGCCCCGCAGCCCAGAAGATTCAGGGCGGCAGCGCCGTTAATCGTCAGCATGCGCACCAGAGCTTCCGGCGGCACGTCCATTGTTTCGCGCAGCCACACCGCCTCTTTTCGCACATCCAGATCGCGGTTGGAGGTCAGCCCGTCCGTGCCAAGGCACAGCAGCGCGCCGCTTTCCATAAGCTCGCGCACAGGCGGCACCCCTACGCCAAGATTGCGGTTTGAGCGAGGGCAAAGGCACAGGGCCGCGCCGCTGGCTGCCAGGACCTCGACTTCCTGCGCGTCAAGCTGCACACCGTGCACGGCCAGGGTACCGGGGCCGAGCAGGCCCAGCTTCACCGCATAAGCCAGCGGGCGCAGACCCGGCGCAGACCAATCTGGCGGCAGCACAACCCCGGCGTACAGATCGCGCAAAGGCCCGCTGCCCGATGTGAGCAACTGGGTTTCTTCGGGCGATTCCGCAAGGTGGAAGGAAAACACGCGTCCCATGCGGGAGCAGTCCTGCCGCGCGGCGCTGAGGATTTCCGGCCCGGTGGAGTACAGGGCATGCCCGCCGGGAGCGCAACGGGCCATGAGAAAGGGATCATCGACAAGAGCCTGACGGCAACGCGGCGGCCAGGGGCGTTCACCATCGGCAAAGGGCGCGCCAAAGCCAAACCATTCGCAAAAATGGCTTGCGGTCAGCCCCGCCTCATTGCAGGCCGCATCGACCAGAGCCGTGCCGCCGGGCAGGGAGCCAGTGATGTTGCCCACATACAGCGTGCCATACAGGGCCAGTGCGGCGCAGGCACTTTCCACTGCATCCGCCTGCGGGGCAGCGCCCAGCAGGGGAATAAGGCTTTGCAGCCATGCGGTAAAGCCGCGCCCCCAGCGGGTTTTCTCCGCCAGATGCGAAAGTTCCAGATGCGTGTGCGCGTTGACGCAGGCAGGCGCAAGACAAACAGCGCCCACATCGCGCACCAGCGCACCTGCGGGTAGTTTGGCCTGCGACCACGGCAGAACATCCTCCACCAGCCCGCCGCGCACCAGCAGTACGCCGTTGTCGATTTTTTTCAGCGGGGCAAAAAGGCGGGCGGCCCGTGCGGGGCCTTCGCCGCCAAGGGTCAGAATGCTCTTGGCCCTGATGGCCAGCAAGGCCTCCGACGGCTCGTCAGATTCAGGAGATTCCGTGGCTTCCGGGTTCATGGGGCCTCCGCCGTCAACGGCTTCTGCGGGCAAACTGCCCGCCCGACACATAGAACGTGTTTTCCACAATGAACAGGGCGCGCGGATCAATGCTGAACACCAGATTCTCCAGCCGCTTGAGCGCCACATTGTTGGTGACGGTGAGCAGGATTTCGCGGTCGGAGCCGGAGTAGGCCCCCTTGCCGCGTACAAGCGTAGCGCCAAAGCGCTCTGTCACCAAAATGGCCTCACTGATTTCTTCACCGTGGTCAGAAATGATCATAACGAGCTTGCGCCGGTTGAACAGGCCCAGCACATACTCCAGCGTACTGGCCGAAATGAACATCATCAGCATGGAAGCAACAATAAGATCCAGCGCCATGTGCGAGGCCGCCGTAAGAAACAGCAGGGAATTGAACAGAAAATTGAATTGCCCGATGGGTACGCTCCAGCGTTCCTTGAGCAGCACGGCAACCACATCCGTACCGCCGCTGCTGCCAAGGGTGCGCAGCATGATGCCGCAGGCTGCACCGTGCAGCACCCCGCCCACCACGGTGGCGTACACTTCGTTGGTAATGGGGATTTCAAAGGTGATAAAAAAACTGAACAATGTAGTGCAAAGGGTTCCGTAGGCCGTGTAGAGCAAAAATCGTTTGCCCACGCCAAACCAGCCCAAAGCATACACAGGAACGCACAGCAGGGCATACCAGACCAGCGGCGTGAGCGTGCCTGTCCAGTAATTGACCAGCAGGCCCACGCCCATGACTCCCCCGGAAAGGAAGCCATGGGGCGCGGCCACGCTCTGAATGCATATGGCCATAAGAACCGACCCCAGCGTAAGCCAGAGCAGGTTCCAGACCACCGATTCGGCCAGAGCCTTGTTGTACGACTGAAGCTTCATGGGTCTACGTTACACCAGGCCCCAGATCATCTTCAAGGCCACAAGGATCAAAAAACAGGCAAAACCTTTCTTGAGTTTGTCGGCGGGTAAGGCATGCGAAAGCTTTGCGCCAAGCGGGGCGGTCATAAAGCTGGCTGTGGCAATACCCAGCAGCGCCCACAGGTTCACAAAGCCAAGCGACATGGCGGGCAGATCAGGCCTGCCCCAGCCGCCCACAATAAAGCCCAGCGTACCCGCCACGGCAATGGGAAAACCAATGGCGGCGGAGGTGCCCACGGCATGGTGCAGCGGCACGTTGCAAAAGGTCATGAACGGCACGGAAAGCGTACCGCCGCCGATACCCACAAAGCTCGACACGAGGCCGATGACGCCGCCCACGCCGGCGGTTCCCATCTTGCCGGGCAGATCACGGCTGGCCGGGGGCCGGTAGTTGGAGAGCATCTGCGCCGACACAAAAAGGATAAAGCAGATAAAAAATATCTTCAGGAACATGGTGGGCATATGGGTAGCAACAAGACCACCGAAGAACGTACCCACAAGAATGCCGGGGGTAATGGCCTTGAAAATATCCCAGTGCACGGCGCCGCGGGCATTATGCGCCCGCGCGCTGGAGATGGAGGTGATCATGATGCTGGCAAGCGAAGTGCCGAGCGCCATCTGCTGCACATACTGGGGAGGAACTCCCACTGTGGGAAAAATGGCAACCATCAGGGGCACCAGAACAATACCGCCGCCAACACCCAGAAGCCCGGCCAGAACACCGGCCACAGCCCCGCACAAGACGTAGGCCACAAGAGACACAAGCATGTGGTTCTCCTCGCTGAAGATACTTACAGCCGCGCCGCAAAAAACGTCTGCGTTGGTGCGCGGTACGCCCTACAACTAGACAATGCCCCTGCAAGCGTCAACCGACTTTTTGCTTTACAAAGCGTCCAAGCGCGCCTACATTTGCTACTTATGAAGACCAACGCCCGTTTGCGCAATTTCCTATGGCAGGGCAAGCACAGCGCCCCCGGCCTCCCTGATTTTTTTCGCATTTGCAGGCGTTTTTCGTATTCCCCCGTTGTATAGCAACGGGGATTTTTTTTGACCTTTTTACCACGCAACGTCATGAATACCGACAATCGCTACCACTGGCCCCACAAAGACCTGCTGGACGTCACCCAACTGAGCGCGGAAGACACCATGCACCTGCTGGACCTGGCCGCCAGCTTTCAGGAAATCAACAGCCGTCCGGTCAAGAAGGTGCCAACCCTCAAGGGCAAGACCGTTGTGCTGTTTTTCGTGGAAAACAGCACCCGCACCAAGACGTCCTTTGACGTGGCGGGCAAACGCCTTTCCGCCGACACCTATTCCCTGGCAAAATCAGGCTCAAGCCTGAACAAGGGCGAAAGCCTCAAAGATACGGGGCTCACCCTTCAGGCCATGGGGCCGGATGTCATTGTCATCCGCCACCCCAGCAGCGGCGCGGCGCGCTTTCTTGCGGAGCTGCTGCCCTGCGGCATTGTCAACGGAGGCGACGGCTGGCATGCCCACCCCACGCAGGCCCTGCTTGACTGCTACAGCCTGCGGCAGGCATGGCAAAACCGCTTTGCCGGGCGTACCCTGCTGATTCTGGGCGACATTGCCCACAGCCGCGTGGCCCGGTCAAACATGCATTTGCTCACCATGCTGGGCGTCAAGGTGCGCCTGTGCGCCCCGCGCACCCTGCTGCCTGCCGGTGTGGATCACTGGCCCGTGGAAATCTACACGGAGCTGGACAAAGCCGTGCGCGATGTGGACGCCGTCATGTGTCTGCGCCTGCAACTTGAGCGCCAGCAGGCGGGCCTCTTGCCCGACCTTGCGGAATATTCCCGCCGTTTCTGCCTTGGTTCCAGCCAGCTGGCCCTTGCCGCGCCCGAAGCCAAGGTTTTGCATCCCGGCCCCATGAACCGTGGGCTTGAGATTTCCAATGACATAGCAGACGCCCCCGCGAGCCTGGTGCTGAATCAGGTGGCCGCAGGCGTCGCCACGCGCATGGCCGTGCTTTATCTGCTGGCCACGCGCAACGATGGAGTACGCGCATGAGCCTCTTGATAAAGAACGCACGCCACCTTGAAGCCCCGGTAGACCTGCTGGTACGGCACGGCAAAATTGTCACCATGACCCCGGCAGGCCACCATACCTACGACAGCCGCGAAGTTTTTGACGCCCACGGCCTTGTGCTCATGCCAAGTTGCATCGACGCCCACGTGCACCTGCGCGAACCGGGCTTTGAATACAAGGAAGATATAGCCTCCGGCCTCGAGGCCGCAGCGCGGGGCGGCTTTGGCGCAGTGATGTGCATGGCCAACACCAAGCCCGTCAACGACACGGCCAGCATCACGCGTGCCATGCTCGACAGCGCGCGCAAAAGCCACCCCAACGGCCCGCGCCTCCACCCCATTGCCGCCGCCACCGTGGGCCTCAAGGGTGAGGAAATGGCCCCCCTCGCGGAACTCAAGGAAGCGGGCTGCGTGGCTGTTTCCAACGATGGCCGCCCGCTGGAAAATGCGGAGCTTGTGCGGCGCATCATGGAATACGGCGCAGACCTTGATCTGGTGCTCATAGACCACTGCGAGGACCCGCAACTGGCTAAGGGCTGGCGCATGCACGAAGGCGTGACCAGTGGTCTGCTCGGCGTCAAAGGACAGCCCGCCGCTGGCGAGGCCAGTCAGGCCATGCGCGACATCATGCTGGCCGAATACCTTGGCGTATCCGTGCATATTGCCCATGTTTCCGCTGCGCTGACCGTTGACTGCATCGCCTGGGGCAAGGCGCGCGGCGTCAAGGTGACTGCCGAAACCTGCCCCCACTATCTGCTGCTGGATGAAACCGCCCTTGAGGGCTACAACACCCAGGCCAAGGTCAGCCCGCCCCTGCGCACCTCGGCAGACCGCGAGGCCTTGCGCCGCGCCGTGAAAAACGGCACCATCGACATACTCGCCACAGACCACGCCCCCCACGCCGCCCACGAAAAAGAAGGCACACTGGACGATGCCATGTGCGGCTTTACCGGGCTTGATCTGGCTGTCAGCCTCACCTGGGGGCTGGTGGCCGAAGGCGTGCTGACAGAGGCCGATGTGCACCGGCTGTGGAGCCGCCGCCCGGCAGAGATTTTCAACCTGCCCTGCAACGGCTTTACCCCCGGCGATCCAGCAGATTTCTTCCTGCTTGACCCGGACGAAACATGGGTTCCCGGGCCAGAAAACCTCTATTCCAAGAGCTGCAACACGCCATTTCTGGGTCAGCCCCTGCGCGGCAGGGTCAAGCACCACTGGATAGACGGCATGCAGCTGTTCTGATGCCCTGCGGGGCTCATGACGGGGGTTTTATGTACCGTATTCTGCACGATCAGGAGCTGTTCCGCAGCCAGTGCCTCATCAATGGGCACTGGCGCGATGCGGCCGACAAAAGCGTTATTGAAGTCATTAATCCCGCCAACGGCAAACAGTTGGGCACCGTGCCCAACTGCGGCGAGGCCGAAACCCGCGAGGCCATTGAGGCCGCGCAGGCTGCCTTTGCTGTCTGGAGCGCAAGAACGCCTCTGGAACGGGGCGCTCTGCTCCACGCCTGGGAACGCGCCATTGCCGATAACATTGAAGATCTGGCCCGCCTGCTTACCCTTGAAGAAGGCAAGCCCCTGGCCGAGGCCAGAGCAGAGATCCTTCAGGGTGCATCGTACTTTCCCTGGTTTGCGGAAGAAGCCCGCCGCTTCAGCGGCGAGGTCACGCCCGTATACCGCCACGGGGTGCAGGCCCTCACCCGTCATGCCCCTGTGGGTGTGGCTGCGGCCATCACGCCGTGGAACTTCCCCATGTCCATGATCCCGCGCAAGGTGGCCCCTGCGCTGGCGGCAGGCTGCACCATGGTGGTCAAACCTGCCAGCGCCACGCCTTACAGCGCGCTGGCAATGGCGGAACTGGCCGTGCGGGTGGGCATCCCAGCCGGGGTTTTCAACGTTGTTACGGGCAACGCGCGGCGCATCGGCAACGAGATCACCTCCAACCCGCTGGTGCGCAAGCTCAGTTTTACCGGCTCAACGGCGGTGGGGCTGCAACTGGCAACCCAGTGCGGGCCTACGCTCAAGCGCATTTCCATGGAGCTTGGCGGCAACGCGCCCTTTATTGTGTTTGACGATGCGGACATGGACAAGGCCGTGACAATGGCCATGGCCTGTAAATTCCGCAATGCCGGGCAAACCTGCATCTGCGCTAACCGTTTTCTGGTGCAGAGCGGAATGGCGGAGACCTTCGCCACCAATCTGCTCGATCACATCAGCGCCCTGCGCGTGGGCGACGGCCTCAAGCCGGAGACCGACATGGGCCCGCTTATCAATGCCGATGCCGTGGCCCACACGGATGCCCTGGTAAAAGACGCCGTGGAAAAAGGCGCGCAACTGCTGTTTGGCGGCAAGCCGCACAGCCTTGGCGGCAATTTTTACGAGCCTACCCTGTTGTTGGGCCTGAACCCGCAGATGCGCATTTTCCGCGAGGAAATATTCGGCCCGGTGGCCGCCCTCATGACTTTTGACGATGAAGAAGAAGCCATTTCCCTTGCCAATGATACGGAATTCGGCCTGGCCTCATATATCTGCACACGCGATATGCCGCGCATCTGGCGGCTGTTCAACAAATTGCAGTACGGCATGGCTGGCTTTAATGATGCGGGCCTTGCTGCTGCCGAAACACCCTTTGGCGGCGTGAAATTCAGCGGCATTGGCCGGGAAGGCAGCCGCGAGGGCCTTCAGGAATACATGGAAACCCACTATGCCCTGCTGGGCGGGCTGAACTGACGCGCCAGCGAGGAGTACTCATGCCCGAACGTGAACCAGTCGCAGCCGGGCGTTTCTATCCCGCTTCGCCCGGTGAGCTGCAAAAGGAAATCAGGTCATACCTCACGGCTGGAAAAGCCTTGTCGGCAACTGCGCCCATTGACGCAAAGCGCAAGGCGTCCGCAAGCCTGTGCGGCCTTATGCTTCCCCATGCTGGCTATGTATACTGCGGCAACGTGCTGGGGGCCGCGCTCATGAGCCCCTGGAACAAAACAACAGCCGGAGCCAGCCTGCCGGAGCGGCTCGTGCTGCTCTGCCCCAACCACACGGGCAGAGGCGCGCCCCTCGGCGTGTGGCCGGATGGCACGTGGCGTACCCCGCTGGGCAGTGTTGACGTGGATGCGGAACTGACCGCCAGCCTGTGCGGCAAGGGCGGTTTTACGCCTGACCTGCACTCGCACCTTGGCGAGCATTCCATAGAAGTCCTGCTGCCTTTTCTGCAATGCATGCCGCCGCAGGGAACGCCCGGCGCGACCCGCCGCATCACACCTGTGTGCGTGGGCACCATGCAGCACAAGGCCCTGCAGGATGCGGGGCTTGCGCTGGCGGAGGTCATCCGCCAGTACGAAAACAAGGGCGAACGGATCGGCATCATCGTCAGCTCCGACATGAACCATTACGAAGACCAAGAAACCACCATGCGCAAGGACGCCTTCGCCCTTTCGCAGGCGCTGGCCTGCGACCCGGAAGGTCTGCTCACCATGGTGCAGCGTGAAAAAATCACCATGTGCGGGGCGGCTCCCATGGCCTTGGCCCTGTTTGCCGCCCGCGCCCTGGGCGAACCGTGGGCGGAACTGTGCCTGTACGACACATCAGCCACGGCATCGGGCGATACCCGCAAGGTGGTGGGATATGCCGCCCTGCGCTTTGGCCTTGCCTGAGGGTCCAGCATGACGCCCCGGCACAGATAATTCTTGCCCGTCAGGCACTGCTGCGCGGCAGTGGGGAACTAAACCCTGCTGCCGCGTAGTGTTGCGTGATCTGCCGTGTGCATTTTCACCATATTTGACATATGCCACATATCCGGCAAAGGCGCGCCAGCACTTGAACAGCGCCGCTATACCTCGCCACGCTCCAATAAAGACAGGCAGCTGAATGCGCCGCATCTCTGGACAGGGGGTGGCAAGTTTGCCACTATGCGGCATCACAAAACCAAGGGGATTACCATGGAAGTGTGCATCGCGTATCTGCGTGGCAAACCGATCATGCTGGAGCTGCGGGACGGCATAGCCTATCTCGACAACGAGCCCCAGCCCATCAAATATCTCGACGAAGCAAAGCTCCAGGAATTCAGCGATTCCATCCGGGCCATTCCGTATTCCGCTGATCCTGGCTATGAAGCGCTGGTCAATTCCAAGCGCGCGGCCTTTATTGTCACCCTGATTGGCAGCGCCGTGGGCGAGGAGTGCGTTTCCAGACTGACCCATATTCTGGATCACGTGCATTATGATGTGCTGGAGTATCTGGGCGAAACCGGAGAAGAAGATGCTTGAAATCCGTGACCTGCATGTTTCGGTCAAGGGCACGCCCGTGCTCAAGGGCATTGATCTGCACATCTGCCCAGGCGAAACATTCATTCTTTTTGGCCCCAACGGCTCCGGCAAAACCACCCTGCTCATGACCCTCATGGGCTTTGCGGGGTATGAGGTCACGCAGGGCCAGATCATCTACAAAGGCACAGACATCACCCACGCGCCCATGTACGAGCGTGCGCGCCTCGGCATTGGCATGTCGTTTCAGCGGCCCCCCACCATCCACGGCCTGCCCACGGGCAAGCTGGTGGAACTGTGCGGGCGCGGGCGCGAAATGGATATAGAGGACATGGCCCGCAAGGTGCATTTTGACCATTTTCTCAAGCGCGATGTGAACGCGGGCTTTTCCGGCGGCGAAATCAAGCGCTCCGAACTGCTGCAACTCATGGCCCAGAGGCCCGACCTGCTGCTCTTTGACGAGCCGGAATCCGGCGTTGACCTTGAAAACATGGCGCTTGTGGGCAAAACCGTGCGCTACCTGCTTGACGGCACACCCGACCGATGTTGCGCCACGCTGCGGCAGCGTGAAAAGGTGCGCTCCACCAGCGGTCTTATCATCACCCACACCGGTCATATTCTCGAATACGTCAATGCCCACCGCGGGCAGGTCATGTATCAGGGCAAGCTGTGCTGCGAGGCGCGGCCCCGCGAAATTCTGGATCACATCGCTACCCATGGCTATCAGGAATGTCTGCGCTGCCTCACCGGCGACATGCTTGGCAAAATTGCGGAGGCGCCCCTTAAATGAGTTCTGTCAATCTTTCCCGCTTTCAGTTCAGCGGCGGCGAAAACGCCGCACCCATTGAAAACCTCGCAGCCCTGCCCCGCGAAGATCAGGAACGTCTGGTGCTGGCTGGCATCGATGTGAACGACAGCACCGCCAGCGGCGCGTTCATGCAGCTCAACCACGCTGGCGTGCACTGCGAAACGCGCCATGAGGGGCTCGACCTCATGGACATCCGCACGGCGCTGAAAAAGTTCGACGGCCTGCCCCAGTATTACTGGAAGCTGCTGAATCCCGAAAAGGACGAGTTCACGCGCATGGCGCAGGAGCACTGCAACGGCGGCTACTTTGTGCGGGCGCGCAAGGGCGTCAAAATCGCCCAGCCCGTGCAGTCCTGCATGTTCATCAAGGGGCACGGCGCGGGCCAGAGCATCCACAATATCGTGATTGTTGAAGAAGGTGCCGAACTGCATATTCTTGGCGGTTGCGCCACAGCGCACGATGCCAACGATGCCGCCCATCTGGGCGTGACCGAATATTATGTGGAAAAAGGCGGCAAGCTGACCTTTACCATGATTCACAACTGGGGCAGCAGCACGACTGTACGCCCCCGTTCCGCCGGGATTGTTGAGGCCGGGGGCGAGTTCCAGAACAACTACATTCTGCTCAAGCCTGTGGGCGACCTGCAAATGTACCCCACCATGACTCTGGCTGGAGCCGGAGCAGTGGCCCGCTTCAACTCTGTTGTGGTGGCCCCCACAGGCTCCTATGTGGACTGTGGCAACCGCATCGACCTTGCGGCCCCCGATACGCGCGGCGAAATCATCTCGCGCGTAGTCACCACGGGCGGCACGGTCATCAACCGGGGCTTTATCGGCGCTTCGGCCGCTCCCGCCAAGGGGCACCTTGAATGCAAGGGGCTGATTCTTGGCGGCGGGCGCATGCACGCCATCCCCGAGCTGGACAGCAACCAGGACGGCGTGGAGCTTTCGCACGAGGCCGCGGTGGGCAAGATCGCGCAGGAGGAAATTGAATACCTCATGGCGCGCGGTCTGGACGAAGACGAAGCCGCCGCCACCATTGTGCGGGGCTTTTTGAACGTGGACATCATGGGCCTGCCCGCCCCGCTGAAAAAGGCCATGGACGAGCAGATTTCCTTGCTGGAAGCAGGCAACGCCATGTAGTAGGGGCTGGTTTTGCGGCCCGCCCAACGCTGCCTGATACGCGCACTTGACCGAAGCCAGCCTTGCAGCTATATTTCCCCTCCTTGGGGCCTATAGCTCAGTTGGTAGAGCCTCCGGCTCATAACCGGCCCGTCCCAGGTTCAAGTCCTGGTGGGCCCACCAAGAACTGTTCAGACAAAGACCGCCGAAGTTGCACAACTTCGGCGGTCTTTGCGTTTTGCGCCCCCCAATGGTTCTTTTCGTTTCGCGTGAGTTCGTTGGCCGCGGCAAATTTATTGGGGTAACTTTTAGGGGTAACTGGCTCTCAACTGCGAGAATCGGGACGTTTTGGTCCTCTGTGGGGTGTCCTATGCATTGGCTCTCTTTCGTGATTTCTTTTACTCATTGATATTATTTAATTATTTTTAAAATATCTGCTACTTCCCACTTATCTATATTCTCGGCTAGCCCATTGCAGCCTTTTCATATTTTTCACTATATCCCACACAATTTAAGCCTGTTACATAAAAATCACTGGGAGTTTGCCAGACGTATAAAAATACTTTGTGCACTGCTATTCCATGCCTTGTTGAACATTTCCATTCAGCCATTGACTCCTCGCACTTAGGGGCGTAGGTGACTTCTAGCTTATCGGTAGGCGAGGCTACCTCAGGGATATGGGTTACTGCCGCGGAGTAGTGGAGACACTATGAGAAGGCCAACAGTCGGTGTCGTCAAAGGCATGGACTATGTAACTTCACTGCCCTGAGAGGCTAAAACTTGAACGATGACACGAGGCCCAATATTGGGGCTTCAGGGTAGCTGCCCCAGTCATCGTTGTGCGCCATGACCGGGGCTTTTTTTATAAAGCTGGCAATTCTGCCTAAACAGGGAACATTCCCTAACTCAGAGGACAAAAATGGAACCGGACAGTAGATACAGCCCAAATTCTGATTTCGTACCGCGAAGGTGCGTGACGGAAGGGATGTTTATGTCCGTTCCGCCACGATAGCTCTGGGTTCATCAGATTATGGGCTGTGCTTCCATCAGTTTTCATTTGTGGAGGTGCACTCATGCGTCAATCTACTCGCACTGCGCGCAAAAATGCCCGTACAAGGGAACGCCACTATAAAGAAGCTGGCGACCGCCTTGCACTTGCAGCATTGCTCGATGCCAACACCCTGCTCAAGAAGCTCAAAACGGCCAGAGATGGCCTTAATGAAGCGCAAGTCAAAACCTCGCGTGACCTGTTTGGCAGCAATGTCATCACTCGCGGAAGAAAACAGTCTCTATTCAGCAGGTTAGTTGGAGCGTTCATCAATCCCTTTACGGCCATTCTTCTTGGCCTGGCCACAGTTTCAGCCTGCACGGATATTGTGTGGGCAGAGCCTGGCGAAGCGAACCCCAAAACCGTAGTCATCATCATGACCATGGTCATGATCTCTGGCATTCTGCGCTTTGTGCAGGAGGCTCGTAGCGGTGCGGCTGCCGAAAATCTGCTGAAAATGATCAAGACAACCACCTGCGTTCAGCGGCGGGAAGTCGGCAGGGCCGAAATTCCGCTTGAAGAAGTGGTTGTCGGCGATATTGTTTATCTGGCCGCAGGCGACATGATACCCGCAGATATGCGCATAATTCAGGCCAAAGACCTTTTTGTCAGCCAATCTGCCCTGACTGGCGAAAGCATCGCCATAGAAAAAATCGCCAGTGAGGTTGAAAGCGGCCTGAACAGCATGGCGGAGTGCCCGAACCTTGCCTTTATGGGATCAAACGTGGTCAGCGGAAGCGCAATGGGAGTTGTGGTCGCAACCGGCGATTCCACCATATTCGGCGAAATGGCAAAGAGCATTACTGCAAAGCCCGCACAAACCAGCTTTGAAAAAGGCATCAATCAGGTTTCGTGGGTGCTTATTCGCTTTATGCTGATCATGGTGCCCCTGGTTCTGTTTATCAATGGCTTCACCAAGGGCGACTGGGTTGACGCCGCCCTGTTTGCGCTCTCGGTTGCTGTGGGTTTGACCCCCGAAATGTTGCCCATGATTGTGACAACATGCCTTGCCAAGGGCGCGGTCAGCATGGCCCGCGAAAAAACCATCATCAAGAACCTAAATTCCATACAGAATCTTGGGTCTATGGATATTCTGTGCACTGACAAGACGGGCACGCTTACCCTCGACAAAGTTGTTTTGCAGTACCACCTGAATATCCATGGGCAGGAAGACATCAGGGTTCTCCGCCACGCATTTCTGAACAGCTACTATCAGACCGGCCTCAAAAATCTGATTGATTTTGCGATCATCGAGCGCACTCTTCAAGAGCAAAAAGAAAACCCATCCCTGGTTGACCTCTCTGACAAGTACACCAAGGTGGATGAAATTCCTTTTGATTTTGAAAGAAGGCGCATGAGCGTTGTGGTTTCAAATGGCAAAACCCAGATGATCACCAAGGGCGCTGTAGAAGAAATGCTCTCTGTTTGCGGCTATGCTGAATACAAGGGCGAGGTGCTTCCCCTCTCTGATGATATCAGGGAGTACATCTTAAAAAAAGTGTCGGCCCTTAACGATGACGGAATGCGCGTTATAGCGGTGGCACAAAAAACCAATCCTTCACCGGTTGGCGCTTTTTCTGTTGCCGATGAATCCGACATGGTTTTGATGGGGTATCTGGCCTTTCTTGATCCGCCAAAGGAGTCAACAGAAAGGGCACTGAAAGCCTTGCATGAGCACGGTGTGGGCGTAAAAATTCTTACTGGCGACAACGACAAGGTTACGCGCTGCGTATGTCGCCAGTTGAAGATTCCGGTTGAACACATGCTGCTGGGGTCTGATATTGCGGCCATGAACGAAGAGGAGCTTTGCCGGCAGGTGGAGAATGTGAGCGTATTTGCCAAGCTTTCTCCCCAGCAGAAAACGCAGGTTATTACTGCCTTGCGAACAAACGGCCACAGTGTTGGCTACATGGGCGATGGAATAAACGACGCTGCCGCTATGAAAGCTGCCGATGTGGGCATTTCTGTGGACAGCGCTGTAGATATCGCCAAGGAATCTGCCGACGTTATCCTGCTCGAAAAAGATTTGATGGTTCTGGAGAAAGGCATCATTGAAGGCAGAAAAACATATGCCAACATGATCAAATATATAAAGATGACCGCCAGTTCCAACTTCGGCAACATGTTTTCGGTGCTTGCGGCCAGCGCGTTTTTGCCATTTTTGCCCATGCTCTCAATCCACCTGATTCTGTTGAATCTCATTTACGATCTGAGCTGCACGGCAATACCATGGGACAACGTGGACAAGGAATATCTAAGTGTTCCAAGGAAATGGGATGCTTCGTCCATTGGCAAGTTCATGCTGTGGATCGGCCCTACAAGCTCTGTTTTTGACATAACAACCTATCTGCTGATGTATTTTGTCATCTGCCCCATGATGTGCGGTGGGCAGCTGTTTCACCAGATTGCAGACCCAGCGGTGCAGGCGCAGTACATTGCGGTGTTTCAGGCGGGCTGGTTTGTGGAATCCATGTGGAGCCAGACTCTGGTTATCCATATGATTCGCACGCCCAAAATTCCGTTTTTCCAAAGCCGCGCTTCGGCATCGGTAACTCTAGTTACGTTTACAGGCATTGCAGTACTCACCATGATTCCCTTCACGGCGTTTGGGGCATCTATTGGGCTTGGCACGCTGCCGCCCGTGTACTTTGCCTGGCTTGCGGCAACAATTCTGCTGTACATGGTGCTGGCAACAATCGCCAAAAAGACATTTGTCTGGAAATATGGAGAGCTCTTGTAAGAGTTGTCGCCTATTCCTTTGAACTTTCCGCGCGCTTTAACTGCAAAGGCCGCCCTGAGATGGGCGGCCTTTGCGCACTTACCATCCCTTGCGCAAATCGTATTGCCCTTTACCCCCGTTTGCGCCAGTATTACCATAAATTTCATACCGTCGCGCACATGAACCGGAGGGCTGGGTGAAGCCTTTTTTGACATTGCAATCAGTTGAATCGGTGCTTGAGCATATTCGGGCCTTTCCCCTTTTGGGTGAAGAGCGCGTCCTGCTGGACGACGCCCTTGGTTGCGGTCTTGCCCAATGCTTTTCGGCAACAGAAGACCTGCCGGGATTTGACCGCTCCACCGTTGACGGTTTTGCCTGCCGCGCCCGCGATGTTTTTGGCGCGCAGGAGGGCAACCCCGCTCTGGTGGAATGCGTGGCCGACTGCCGCATGGGCGAAGTGCCGGATATCAAGCTTGAAGAAGGACAGGCCGCGCGCATTCTCACCGGGGGCATGCTGCCACAGGGTGCAGATTGCGTGGTGATGGTTGAATACTCCCGCCCTGCGGGCGGCAACCTCATTGAGATTACCCGCAGTCAGGCTCCGGGCGACAATGTTATTTTTCGCGATGATGACGCAACCGCAGGGTCTTTGCTGCTGCAAGCCGGGCACCGCATGCGCCCACAGGATATCGGCCTGCTGGCGGCTTTTGGCGTGGTGGAGGTGGAGGTACGCCGCAAACCGCTGGTTGCCGTACTCTCCACAGGCGATGAGGTTGTCCCCAGCTCCGCGACTCCGCCGCCGGGCAAAATCCGCGACATCAACGCCCACAGCATTGCAGCCCTCTGCCGAGAGGCTGGCGCGCAGGCCGTGAGAGCCGGGATTGTCAACGATGACGCCGCCAAGCTCAAAACAGCCGTAACCCAACTTGCAGAAATGCATGACGTGGTGGTGGTTTCCGGCGGCTCCTCCGCGGGCATGCGCGACCACACCGTGGAAATTTTTGAGTCCCTGCCTCAGGCGCAGCTGCTTGTGCACGGGGTCGCCATCAGCCCCGGCAAACCCTTTATTCTGGCCAAAGCCATAGTAAACGGGCGCACAGTCTGCCTTGTGGGCCTGCCCGGTCATGTCGCCAGCGCGCTTGTCTGCGCCCGCGTATTTCTTGCTCCCTTGCTGGAGCATCTGCAAGGGCATGCCGATTCCGCAAAACAGCCGCAGGTTCCCGCAGTGCTTGCACGGTCTGTAGCTTCTGCACAGGGCAGGCGCGACTATCTGCGCGTAAAACTGCGCCCCCTGCCCAGCCAGCCCCCCGCGCAAACGCAGTCAAGCCAAACCCTGCAACCGCTGTACGAGGCGGAACCCATCATGGGCGCATCGGGCCTTATTTCAGGCATTGCTGCGGCAGACGGACTCATGGTCTGCCCTGAAAATCGCGAAGGCTACGATGCGGGCGATACCGTAATGGTGGAACTTTTTCGCTAGACCAGTATGCGTCTGGCACTATTGCTGGGAGAATTATCTTGAAGCGCAACACCTATCTGACCCTGCTGCCCCCGGAAGAAGCCCGCGCCAACTGGTTTTCATGCCTTGACGCCAAAGCCTTCGCCCTTGGCGAAGAACGCATCCCTCTGGCGCAGGCCCTGCGCCGCGTGCTCAGCAGGCCCGTAGCTGCCCTGCGCTCATCCCCGGCATTTCACGGCGCGGCAATGGACGGCATCGCCGTACATGCGGAGGATACATTCACCGCCTCCGCCCGTACCCCCTTGCGCCTCAAAATCGGCGAGCAGGCCCACTGGATCAATACCGGGCACCCCTTGCCGCTGGGTTGCAATGCCGTGGTCATGATGGAGAACATCAATACCGAGACCGAAAAGGGTTCTCAGGGCGAATCGCAGTGGGCCGTCATTGAAAAGGCCGCCTTTCCCTGGCAGCACGTGCGCAAAATGGGTGAAGACATGGTGGCTACAGAGATCATTCTGCCCCCCGGCACGTGCATTGGCCCCTACGACCTTGGCGCGCTGGCGGCTGGCGGCGCGCTTGAAGTACCAGTATTTCGCCGCCCCCGCGTTTCCATCATCCCCAGCGGGTCGGAAATTGTGCCGCTGGTGGATGCGCGCGAGGAAGACCTGCGCGCAGGCCGTGTGCTGCCCGAATTCAATTCACTGATTTTTTCGGCCATGATTGCGGAGGCCGGGGGCGAAGCCGCCACTCTACCTGTGGTTCCTGACGACCCAGAGGCTATCCGCGCGGCCATTGCCAGCGCCATTGCAACTGCCGACATGGTCATTCTCAATGCCGGGTCTTCGGCTGGCAGCCACGACTTTACGGCCCATGTGCTCGGGCAGATGGGCACCGTGGTGACGCATGGCATTTCAGTCATGCCGGGCAAACCCACGGTGCTTGCGGTGGTCAACGGCAAGCCCGTGGTGGGTGTGCCGGGGTATCCGGTTTCTGCTGGCATATCCATGGAAGAATTTGTTCTGCCCTTGCTGGCCCTGTGGCAGAAACGAGCCATGAGCGAGCGGCAGAAGATCACTGCGGTTCCCTGCAATCCCCTGCCCTCGCGCCCCGGCATGGAAGAAAGACTGCGGGTCAAACTGGGCTGCGTGGGCGATACGGTTGTGGCCGTGCCCCTGCCGCGCGGCGCGGGCACCATAACCAGCCTCAGCCGGGCCGACGGCATTATCCGCATTCCGCGCGACAGCGAAGGCTGCAATGCCGGGGAACCAGTTACAGTTGAACTGCTGCGCCCCGCCACGGCTCTTGCGGGCGCACTGCTTGCCATCGGCAGTCACGACAACACACTTGACCTGCTGGACAGCATGCTGCGCAAGGCGCATCCGCAGTACCGGCTCACCTCGGCCCATGTGGGTTCGCTGGGCGGCATCATGGCGCTCAAGCGCGGGCAGTGCCATCTGGCGGGCAGCCATCTGCTTGACCCTGCAAGCGGCGTATACAACCGCAAGGCCATTGAGGATAATCTGGAAGAGCCCACAGTGCTGCTGCGTCTGGTGGACAGGGAACAGGGAATTCTGACCGCGCCCGGCAACCCCCTTGGCATCAACAGCATTGAAGACCTCGCCAAGCCGGGGGTACGCTTCATCAACCGGCAGCGCGGCAGCGGAACCCGCGTGCTGCTTGATTACCGCCTGAGTTGCCTTGGCATCGCGCCCACAAGCATCAACGGCTACCGCGACGAGGAATATACCCACATGAACGTCGCTGCCGCTGTGCTTTCCGGCCGGGTGGATGCCGGGCTTGCCGTGCGGGCGGCAGCCAACGCACTGGGCCTGCCATTCACGCCCGTTGGTGTTGAGGAATATGATCTGGTCATTCCCCAGCGTTTTTTTGATGGGGATGCGGTTCAGGCCCTGCTGGATGTTATCCGCAGCGAAGCATTCCGCCAGACAGTGGAGGGCATGGGCGGTTACGGCACGGAAAAAACCGGACAGATTATCTGGGAATACGCCGGAAAATAGGAAGAAAATGAAATGAACGGCTAGGCCTTGCCCGCCCAGTCAAAGCGCTCCATCTCCGGCACGGAGAGGTCAAGGTGGAACAGCGCGCTGCTGGCGGTGCGGCTCAAAATGGCCCGCAGAGCCAGCTTTGCCATGAGGCAGGCAACCGAAGCCGGGGCCAGCGCCCCAACGCCTTCGCGCCGTGCATGCTCAAGCTCGCTGTCGCTCTGCCCCTGCGGGTAAAGCTCCTCAAGACGCGCCTGCGGGCCTGAGTTGGCGTAGCAAAAACCTTCTTCGCGCAGTACGGAACCGTGGATAAAGGGCACGCCAGCAGCAAGGGCTGCCCGCTCCAGAGCTGTTTTGGCGCTGATGTTATCCAGACAGTCCAGGGCCACGTCCATACCAGCCACAAGATCGGGCAGATTGCCCGCATCTGCTACTAATCCAAGAGCTTCTGTTTCCACGTGGCTGGCAATATCCGCCAGAGCATTGCGCACTACGCAAACCTTGCGCTGCCCCAGCATACGCTCGGAGCAGAATCGCTGGCGGTTGAGATTGCTCTCGTCAAACACATCGTTATCCACCAGCCGGAGGCACCCCACGCCGGAGCGGGCCAACAGCTCGGCCACATGTCCCCCCAGACCGCCGCAGCCCAGCACCAGGGCACGGCTTTGCAGCAGCCGCGTCATTTCCTCCGCTGTGACCAGCCCGAAATTCCGGCGAAAGCGCTCCGGCCAGATATCCTGCCCCAACAGATAAATCATGGCAGCACGTAACGTCAGAGCCTGGGACGCAGCCCAAAGGCGCAAGCCCTCAAGGCTCACGAACAGGGTTTCCTGCGCGTCGCCAGCAGATTTTGTGGGGTATCTTGCCCGGATATAGGGGCGGAAGAACTGATGCAGATCAGATATTGTCATGGTCAACGGGCCTAGCCTCCTCCGACAGCCGGAAAATAGGCAATACGGTCTCCGTCGCGCATGGGATCGTTCACCTTCTGCTGGCGTCCGTTGACCATGACAATTTTTATGTCTTGCGGCGGCAAACCCAGATGTTGCGCCAACTGGGCTACAGTGCTTCCTTCCGGCATTTCCACCTGCAGGCCTGTTTCCGGCACATAGTCCGGCACGTAGTCACGCAGGGTGGTGCTCAGCTTAACGGTCAGTTTCATGGACGCTCCTTGACCTCATGAGGTCTTGTCCAGTTATGCCCGCCCTGTCCGAAAACAGTCAAGCCAGCCGGGGCGCGCTATGGCGCCGCCGTAAAACAAAATTTCTGGTCTCCGCTCCGAGCCAGCCGGAGCGGAGACCAATAAGGGCGACCCTACTTCTTTTCCTCAATCCAGTTGAAGACCGTCTTGAGTTCTTCGTGGGTGATGTCGAAAGTGGTGTTGTGCGGGGGCAGCTTTTCGTCAGTGAAGAAATCGGGCAGCACGTCCGCAGCCTGGGTGATGCCCGCGCGGCGGTTGAAGTCGATTTCTGTGGAAAGAATACGCTGGCCCAACGTCACAACGTCGTCGCCGGTGAGCTTCCAGCCAAACTTGGCATTGAGCATGTCCACAATGGCGGGCAGGGCATCCGGCACGTCAAGGATGGCAAAGGCCGTGAACAGGCACAGGCCCACGGAATCCACAGAGGCGGTAGCCACCTGGAGATTGCGTGAAAGCTCGATCTGCCCGTCCTTCTTGAGGGGGTCAACCGTACCGCCGCAGTTAAGGATGTTGGCCGTCACGGCGTAACCGGCGGTGTGGTCCGCGCCCATGGGCGAGGTGGCGTAGGTGACGCCCTGGCCCTTGACCGCACGGGGATCATATGCGGGCAGGCTCTGGCCCTTGACCGCAGGCACGCGCCGCACGCCAAACACCCGGCCCGTGGTGGCCGCGCCGCAACCAACAATACGACCAAGCGGAGAGCCCTCGCTGATGCCGTTCATGACATCAAGCACAGCCTTGGTATCTCCGTAGGGGATACCGCCGCCAGCCATGGCCACGCCCACGGCAACGCCCACGTCGATGGTGTCAACGCCGATATCATCGCACATGTAGTCGTACTTGGAGATGGCATCAAGGTCGCCAATGCCTGAGTGGGGGCCGAAGCACCAGAGGGTTTCGTATTCGGGCCACTTGCTCTGGAACTTGCCTTTTTTGTCGGGCAAAATGCCGCTGCAACGGATCATGCAGCCGCTCATGCAGCCGTGGGCCACCTTGCCCTCGCCGCCGCGTTCCTTGGTGAGCTGGTTCAAAAGCTCGCCCGAAACAGCCTCATGTTTGTCAAACTGCCCAACAGTAAAGTTGGCGGTGGGCAGGCCGCCCGCCTCGTGCAGGATGTTGACGAGCACGGCGGTGCCGTATTCGGCAAGCCCCTTGCTGGTGATGGGGTGTTCGGAAAGCGCCGTGGCGAAGCGCTTGGAAGCCTCGCGAAAAGCCTTTTCGTCAGCCAGAGGCTGGCTCTTGCCGCCTTCGGGATTCACAATGATGGCCTTGAGGCCCTTGGAACCCATTACCGCGCCAACGCCGCCGCGCCCGGCATGGCGCATGGGGCGCAGTTCGCGGTCGGTGCAGGCAATGGAAGCCGCCGTGAGCTTGAATTCGCCCGCGCGGCCAATGGTGATGTAGCTGCAATCCTTGCCGTACTTTTCCACCAGCTTGGCCACGGCATCAAAGTTGTTCATTCCGGCTACTTCGGCGGGAATCAGCTTGGCGTGGTCCTTGCTCACTTCAAGCTGCCACCACTCGCCTTCCTTGGCCATGTCTTCCACAATAACAGCCAGAATGCCCAAACGGGCCAAGTGACCGCCGGGCTGACCGCCCGCGTTGGATTCCTTGATGCCTTCGGTCAGCGGGCTTTTGCAGCCCACGGAAATACGGTTGGCGTTGGGGCTATTGGTGGCACCCAGCAGGCCGGGAGCAAAAACAAGCTTGTTGTGGGGGCCAATGGGCGTACAGGTGGGCGGCACCTCACGCGCAACGATGGTAGAAGTCAACGCACGGCCGCCAAGGCCAGCGTATTCTTGAGGGATTTCTTCAAAAACACAGGTCTTGGTTGCCATATTGACGCGCAAAAAACGGAACATGGAGCCTCCTTAAACAAGGCGCATCTACGCCTGTTTGTGTTTATCCTTCGATACCATTGTGAGAAAAAAAAGTGCAAGCGGGTAAAAAAAACGTCTCGCTTTTCTCCCGCAAGAGGAAAAGTTGGGGAGGAAAGGGGAGTTTTTGTGCAATACGGAGGAATAAGGGGAAATGCTGTAAACGGGAACCGGGATAATGCAGGCAGGATCTATGATGACGAAACGCGAGTGTCCATGTCCCACGCTGCGCCAAGTTTGATTTCCCTTGCATCAAGTGCGCGCAAAAGAGCAGGATCATGTGTGGCGCAGACAACAGTCATGCCTTCTGCCGTGCTGTTCCTTACTGCCAGGGCAATAGCCCGTGCGCTTGCGGCATCCACATTGGCTGTTGGTTCGTCAAGCAGCAGCACTCTGGGCCGCAGGGCCAGGCGCGATGCCAGGGCAACCCGCTGGCGTTCTCCGCCAGAGAGTTCGCGCGGGCCGCGATCCGCAAAATTCCAGGGATCGCCAAAACCTGCGGCCTGCATGCAGCGTTCAAAAGTCTGCCGCAGGTCAGCCGTCTGGTTGCGGAACTTCAGCCCAAGCACCACATTGTTGAAAACGCTCATGTGCAACAGGTAGGGATCCTGCAAAAGCAGGGTTGCCTCCTTGCGCCCTTCCGCACCACCGGCATAGCGCAGCTCGCCAGCAGCCTGGTGCTCCAGAAAGGCCAGCAGCCGCAACAGGGTCGATTTGCCGCAGCCATTGGGGCCGGTGAGAAAGACCGCCTCGCCCTGCCCAATAGCAAGGTGCGGCACATTGAGCGCCTCGCGCCCATTGTAGCGTTGCACAAGGTTGCGGGCTTCATACAGATTGGCGCTCATGCCCGCCCCCTGCGCCTGAAAAATGCAAGCGCCAGATTGACCACAAAGGCCATGAGCAGCAGCACAAGGCCAAGGGCAATCCCCTGGGCAAAATCGCCCTTGCTGGTTTCAAGGGCAATGGCCGTTGTCATGGTGCGGGTGGCATAACGAATGTTGCCCCCAAGCATCATGGCCACGCCCACTTCTGTAATGACACGGCCAAAGGCCGTAACACACACCATGCCCACGGCGTAACGGCACTCCCACAGCGCGTACATGGCAAGCTGCCTGCCGTTGGCACCCAGCGTAAGCAGGGTTTCGCGGCAGCGGGGATCAAGGTCTTCAAGCGCCTGTGCTGTCCACGAAATCACTATGGGCAGGGCCAGCACCGCCTGCCCGATGGCCATACCCGGCAGGGTAAACAGCAGACCGTATTCGCCAAGGGGGCCGCGCGCGGTGATAAAGGCGTAGACCAGCAGGCCGATCAGCACTGTGGGAAAGGCCAGCAAGGTATCTGAAATCAGCCGCAGCGCCCTTTTACCGGGAAAGGAGCAATGCCCAAGCAGAAAACCCAGCGGCACCCCCAGCAGCAAGGCTGCCGCCATGGCGTAGCAGGTAGACGCAATGGTTGCGTAAATGGCCGAAAGCGTGGCCGCATCCATATGCGTGAGCAGATACAAGGCACTGCTGAAGCCGTTGATAAGATAATCCATTGTTGCCGCTCGTTGCTGGTCAAAACAGCATTCGCCCGAAGCCGGGGCACACCACGGGCCTCGGGCGAATGCGTGTTACATGCCTGCGCTACCGGGGTGCGCTACTTGTTGGCATTGGGGAAGAAAAGCTGTTTCCCCTTGAGCATGTACCCGGCGATCTTCTGCTGGGTGGCCGGGGCAACCCACCAGTCTTCAAACTTCTTGGCCAGATCGGTCTTGACCTTGGGGCACTGGACGGGATTGACCGTGATGACGCTGTACTGGTTGAACAGGGCCTTGTCGCCTTCAACCACGATAGCCAGCGGGTTTTTGTCGCCCATCTTGTCGGCAAAGGTGATCCAGGTTCCACGGTCTGTGAGGGCGTAGGCCTGCTTTTCTGCAGCCATGTTCAGGGTGGAGATCATGCCCTGCCCCGCAGAAAAATATTTGGGATCCTTGTCAGGCACAATATTGCTCTGCTGCCACAACTTCTGCTCCGCCTTGTGCGTGCCGGACTGGTCGCCACGGCTCACAAAGCCCGACTTGGTATCCAGAATACGCTTCAGCGCCTCGGCAGTGGTCTGCCCTTTCACGCCAGCGGGGTCAGCCACGGGGCCAACGATCACAAAGTCATTGTACATGACCTGACGGCGGTCCACGCCATGCCCGGCCTTAACGAATTCAAGCTCAGCCGAAGGCGCATGCACCAGCAGCACGTCGGCATCGCAATTTTTGGCGATTTCAAGGGCTTTGCCGGTACCCACGGCAACCCACTTAAGCTCAATGCCGGTTTCCTGCTTGAAGACAGGCTCCAGATATTCGAGCAGGCCGGAATCCTGCGTGCTGGTGGTGGTTGCCATCAAGAGAGTATCGGCGGCCAGAACTGGCGCGGCGCAGGCCATGTAGCCCGCAGCGCAAGCCAGGAGCAGAAAACGGGGTAAACGGAACATGGATCAGACTCCTTTTGAAGAGGTAATCTTAAAAGACCAACTCAGTTCAGCGCGACAATAATCACGCTATCATGAAAAAGCGGGACATAAAAGATTGCAAAAGAAGGCCAAAACAGGGAGGCAACAATCCGGCTCCATGCGGGCCGCAGCCGATATCAGAAACAAAAGCTACTCGGCCACCAGCCGAACGGCGCTGGAGGCAAAATGGGCATACACCTTTTTGCCGTCACGCAGATGCATGTTGTCCAGCGTGCAGGTGTCTACCGTGGCCCGCAGGGTTGTGCCGTCTGGCAAACCAACGCAGACAAAGGTTTCCACCATATCAGAGTGCAGACTGTCCACCACGCCCTTGACGCAGTTGGCAAGACTCATGGACGATTTTTCAGGGCTTAAAACTATGCGCTCTGGGTCTACCCGCACGCTCAGCACCTGATTTTCGTGCACTTCATGCAGGGCGGCTTCTTCCGGTGTGCAGGCCGCCGCGAGCCTGAAATCAGAAAAAGTGGTTATCTCCACATACACCTTGCGCATGCCGGTAAATATGCGGGTAACAATGCCCCAAAAAAGATTGGTTCCGTCATCGGCCTCGCCGCCGTGGCAGGCGCTTGCCGAGGTGTCTTTTCCTTGAGCCTGCGTGGTCAGCAGTTTGCGCGCCTCGCCGTCAGAAAAGTTCAGAAAGGCCAGCAGTTGGTCAGCGTCCTGTTGCCCCAAAAACTTGAGCACCAGCGGCATGGGCACATGCAGTTCCAGCAGTTCAAGCCCGCGCGAATAACGTATGGCGCGAGGTCCCACGCAGGCAGAAGACAGGCCCATCAAGCTGCCCACTGCGTAAAATTTCTTGCGCAGAAAGCTCTGGTCAAACTGCAAAAAATCCGGCTCCGCCGCCTGCGGCAGACCAAGAATGCGCCGGATGTTGCGCATGGCGCTCATGGGCAGCAAGATTTCGCGAGCGTTGGAGCCAGAAACGCGCAGCATGCCAGTAACGGTATCGATGGAGGAACGAGGCTCCAGCGCCAGCACTTCGCCCAGCCGCAAGCCGCCGTAGCGCATCAGCAAAAAAATCAGGTGCAGACGCGCACGCATGGTTTTTTGCGTGCGTGTTGCGGCCTCGGCCTCCCACTGTTCCCAGCACAGGGTCAGGCCTTCGAGTTGTTGGCGGGTCAGATGATTACGCATAATTTTTCTTGGGGCGATAATAGCAGGTTGCCCACCCGCTGTCAGCTATGCCTTTTTTGACATCCGATACTGCCTCTTGATGAATCCCTGATCGCTTAGCGCATAACTTGGCTTTCAAGTGGTGGCACACCAAGTACTCTTCAAGCAACAGTCCGCCAAAGCTGCACAACTTCGGCGGACTTTGCATTTAGGCAAACCGCGACTCTTTCAAATCCGCAAGCGATAGCTACAGCCGCTGCGATGCGTGTGGATAAAATGGATAATGCCTGAGCATCATGAAGACAGCTTTAATCCGGCTATCCCTGCCACAATCAGTGCGACACTAAGCAGACGCAAAAGGGCTATCGGTTCTCCAAACAGCACAATGCCGACAAAAACCGCACCTACCGTACCTATGCCTGTCCAGACCGCGTACGCTGTGCCCAGTGGAAGGGTTTTCATGGCGATGGATAAAAGCCAAAAACTTGCGGCCATGGCCGCAAGGGTTATGACACTGGGCCACAGGCGTGAAAATCCCTCAGTATATTTCAGCCCTACGGCCCATACAGTTTCAAGCAGACCTGCAAAAAATAAAATAAGCCAGCTCATAAGAATTCCTCGTTTTATGAGGTCGTCCTCGTGAACTGGCTATGCTGACGGGTCGTCCCGTCAGTGGTACTATACCCCGCAAGTTTGTCGCTATCAAGTTTGCCCGTGCAAGGTAGGCCACCACAGCATATGTTCCTGCCATCGGTGCGCAAGAAGAAAGCGGAACAGAGTTTGTTGACCTTGCGGCAAGCCGGGTCTGAAGACCACGAGAATAATGGGCACAGTGGAAGCTTTAACGGCAAAAGGGCGCAGTCCGGTATTCGTAGCGGACTGCGCCCTTGCCGAAAAGGCTGGAATGATAGGAAACGGCTTCCTGTTATCTTCTCTGAGACACGTTACAGGCTAAAAGAGGATTCAGGCAATAATTTCCACATGGACAGCCTACTTCAAACATAATCCGGTTATTTGGACGCGTTCTGGCCCGTGAACTTTCCTGCTACTTTTATCAGTTCGGCAAGCAGTCCCAGAGTCTGTTTGCCTTCCGCGCTGCCAAGCGCCCCAATAAGGCCAAAGACGCCCGTGGGCTTCACGTTGGCCGTGTCGATCTCGCCCAGCATGCCGATCAGGTTCGTGATCTTGGCTTGCAGGTCGGGGTCGGCAAGGCGCTGCAACTGGCTGATCAAAAAGGCCAGGCCTTCGCCTGTTTTGGCAATGTCTTCCGGGCTCATGGAGCCAAGCAGGTTACCTCCGGCGTTTTTGAATGCAGACATCTTTTCAAACACGCCATCCTTTTCCCACTCGCCCATCTTTTCAATGATGTGCGGAAAAGTCGGCGCAAACGCAGGGTGCAGAATCTTCCACAGGTCGGTGGCGTTCTCGAGCTGGTCGAGCAGCCACGTAAGCCTGGGAACAGTCAGCAAACCCTTTCGGCCCAGATCCAGGATGTCGTCAAGCGTAACCCTGCCGTTGAGGGTCTCCATCTCTTCAACAATAAGGCGAAAGGCATGGTTCCCAATGGGTGTCAGCTCGCTCAGCAGCATGCTGCTGCTTTCCTTGCTCGCTTGAAGGTCGCTGAGCCTTCCTTCAATGGCTTCCAGCCGCTCAAGAATTTTATCTTCAGGTGTCATATGATCCCTCCGGTCTACTTGCTTCTCAGCAAGGAGGTATCTTTCCCTGCAAGATACATATTGGGTTCAAACGGGAGCTCATGACCTTTCAGCATGAGGTTGTAATACACCCACTTGAACATGAGCTTACCCCAATAGTTGATGTGGCTTTCGCCCAGCAGCTCAAAGGGGCCAACGCCAGGCAGCGGGAACATGCCCGGCAGGGGTTCCACAGCGTAGCTGAAGTCGATGAGCGAGGCTTTTTCAAAGCCTGTGACGATAAAGCAGTTGGTATGGCCGTCAAACCTGTAATAGTTGTCGGTGCCTTCAATGTCGGCCATCAGGTTCTGGGCGATCACGTCCGCTTCAAAGTGGGCCACAGACCCGGCTTTTGACGCGGGGACGTTTGTTGCGTCGCCGATGATGTACATGTTCTCGAACTTCTTGGACTTCAGCAGTTCCTTGTCCGTATCAATAAAGCCGGTCACGTCGGAGACTTCAGATTCGATAAGGAATTCCTGCCCAAGGTTCGGGGGAATGCTCACCAGCAGGTCGTAGGGGATTTCATCGCCCGTGACGGAAGCGATCACGGCGCGGTCGGCTTCCACGCTGTCCACAGTCCAGTTTGTGGTGACCTTGATGCCCTTCTGCTCGCACAGCGCGCCAAGAATGTTGTTTGCCACAGGCTTGGTAAAAGCACCCGTAAGCGGCGTGACAAGCTCAATTTCCACATCTTTGCGCACGCCCATTTTTTGCAGATACCAGTCGGCCATGTACACAAATTCCAGAGGCGCAACCGGGCACTTGATGGGGGTTTCGCAAATATGGAGAACAAGACGACCCTTCTTGAAGTGCTTCAGCTTGTTGCCAAGCGCCGCAGCGCCGTCATGGGTGTAGAAGTTGTGGATCTTGCCGCCCCAGTCGTCCAGAAGGCCGGGCACTTCATCAGGAGCGATCCTTGCGCCAGAGGCAACAACAATCCAGTCATAGGTGTGCGTGCTGTTTTTGCATTCAACCTTGCGCTGGATAGGATCAACAGCGGTGATCGTATCAATCACGAAGTTAACTCCGCGGCTGATAAAATCCTTTTTGGGACGAACGCAACCCTGCGGCGTATCAACTCCGAACGGAATCAGGAGCCAGCCGGGCTGATAGTGATGGACGGGATCCCGGTCAATCAGCGTTATTTCCCACTCTCTTTCACTCAAGAGCTTTCTCATTTTCGTGGCTATCATGGTTCCGCCAGCGCCAGCACCAAGAATAAGCAATTTTTTCATGCAATTAACCCCAAATTAAGTATATAGCAGTGCGCCATAAAAAGGTTTCCCTACTACGACCAGGCACAATCATTGCGCGCCGATACCTTAGTAAGATGGTATTATTTGCTTACTACCACAGCTAATTTTCAACTGCACTATTTATGTCAATAAAAATGGACATATATCATTTAATACCTACTAGCTAAGTATTTTATTAGCGCACATACGCGTATCTCCTGCGCCCTGCGGCAGTGACTATTTTGCTGAAAAATTAGGAAGATGCATGAATCCCCCAACAAGCTTGGACATCGCTGGGGACTATCGAAAAAGAAGAGACTGGCGTAAGTTGATAAAGAAAAATGTGCGTGTTCTTTACCGAGTAATCTCTTTGTAACCCTGGTTTATGGAAAAATTCAAATGCGTGCACATAACAACAAGCTTTCATTCTTTATTGTCTTAACTCTACTGCTCATATGTTCCTGCACAAAAAATTCAAATCAACATCTTGAATATACGCAAAGAGAGGAATCTTCTATTGCAATAACTAGAAAAATGTCGCCAATGGAAAATTATATACACAGCTTTATGGAGACTGTGCGCCAGTATTGGGCATTTTCATCACCAAAGGATGAACCCATGGCTTGCACAATAGATGTGAATGTCTCGCCAGACGGAGAAATTGTAGCATACAAGCTTATAAAAAGCTCTGGAAACAAGTATTTTGACAACTCCGCCCAGAACGCCATAGTGCGAACCCAGAGGAGCGGCGTTCGGCTCCCGCCGCCAGAACCTCTCCCCAATGGTCTGACCATTATTTTCAACCTGCCTGAACGCATCAAGCGATGATTAGCAATACGCATTGAACGAAGTAGGCCGCCTTTTAGGCGGCCTACTTTACTTACAGGCTTGGCTTCGACCAGCCAGATCAGCAGAAATTCCCGGGCAAGGCTGGTCAGGCCGTTTCCCGCCCGACAAAATACCTGCGGCGAATATACAGTGCCACATTCACAAGGGCGATCAGCACCGGAACTTCCACCAATGGGCCGATAACCGCCACAAAGGCCTCGCCGGAATTGAGACCGAACACGGCAATGGCTACGGCAATGGCAAGCTCAAAGTTGTTGGACGCAGCGGTAAACGACAACGTTGCCGACTGCTCGTAGTTCGCCCCTGCCCGCCACGAAAGGTAGAACGACAACAAAAACATGATGAGAAAGTAAACGAGCAGGGGGATGGCAACCTTCACCACATCCATGGGCAGCTGCACAATGTACTCGCCCTTGAGGGAGAACATCACAACAATGGTGAACAGCAGCGCCCGCAACGTCCAGGGGCTGATACGCGGAATAAAAACATTCTCGTACCAGTCCAGCCCCTTGACCTTGAGTCCATAGAAACGGGACACAATGCCGCCGATAAAGGGGATGCCAAGGTAGATGAATACGCTTTCGGCAATCTGCCCCATGCTCACATCCACAACCGCCCCCGAAAGGCCGAGCCAACCGGGCAACACAGTGATGAACACATAGGCGTAAACAGAGAAAAACAAGACCTGAAATATGGCGTTAAAGGCCACAAGCCCCGCGCAATATTCCCTGTCGCCCCCGGCAAGGTCGTTCCACACAATGACCATGGCAATGCACCGCGCAAGGCCGATCAGTATGAGCCCCACCATGTAGCTGTTGTTGCCGGAAAGAAAGGCTATCGCCAGCAAAAACATAAGAACCGGGCCGATCACCCAGTTTTGCACCAGCGAAAGCAGCAAGACCTTTTTATTGCGAAACACCTGACCAAGCTGCTCGTATTTCACTTTCGCCAGCGGCGGATACATCATCAGGATAAGGCCGATGGCAATGGGAATGTTGGTGGTGCCAACCTGAAAAAAGTTGATGACGTTCTTTACACCCGGCGCAGCCCAGCCAAGCCCCACGCCCGCGAACATGGCGAGAAAAATCCACAGGGTCAGGAATCTGTCAAGGAATGAAAGCCGCTGCAATGTTGACTGACTCATAATTTGCGCCCCTTAGTGCGCGGCAATGCCGTCAAGAATGTTTTTCAGAGCGTTGGCGTCCATGCCCGGCTGTGCGGCAAGCGCATGCACCAGAGCCGTGATACGCCTGCGCAGCACCGACAGCGTTTCGTCAAAGGCGGCCCTGAGGGTGGCTTCATCGCCCTGCACCTTGGCTGGATCGGGCATGCCCCAGTGACTGCGTATTACTGTGCCGAAGTACACGGGGCAGGCTTCACCCGCCGCGTCGGCGCACAGGGTTATGACCACCGAGGGTTTTTCCGGCAGATCATCCCATGACTTGCTTGCAAGGCCCGCGGTTGAAACTCCGGCCTTGGCCAGCGCCTCAAGAGCACGGGGGTGCACATAGCCCGCAGGCTTGCTGCCCGCGCTCTGGGCTGTTACCCCCGCTGGGGCCATGGAGCGGAAAAGCGCCTCGGCAATGATTGAGCGGCAGGAATTGCCCGTGCACAAAAAAAGGATGTTCATACCTACCTCTACTTTCTGGCTTCAATGGAGAGGCTGACGATATAATCCGCCATGTCCTCGCCCTTGGGCAGGGCCTCGGCAATCTGCCTGTACAGCGGGTCGTTCCAGTTCTGCATGTTCCGCACGTAGTCGGGCTTTGCCGTGAGTTCTATGGAGGAAAAGCCCGCTTCTTCAAGCATACCTCTGGTTTCGCTCACCAACACGGCACCGGCCACGCACCCCACCAGCGCTGCCGCCATTTCCCGAACTGTATCCGGCAGCATCTTCAGCAGCGCAAGATCTGAAACAGACACCTTGCCGCCGGGCTTCAATACGCGAAAAACTTCGCGCCACACCTGCGCCTTGTCTGGTGAAAGGTTGATGACGCAATTGGAAAGAACCACATCAACGCAAGCATCCGGCACGGGCAGATGTTCGATTTCGCCAAGGCGGAACTCCACATTGGCAAACCCCGTGCGCTGCTGATAAAAATCAGTATTTTTGCGGGCCTTGGCGATCATTTCCGGCGTCATGTCTACACCGATGACACGTCCGCCCGCCTTTACCCTTTCACCAGCCTGAAAAACGTCAAAGCCGCCGCCGCTGCCAAGGTCAAGCACGGTCTGGCCTTCCCGCAAGGCTGCTATGGCCACAGGATTGCCGCACGAAAGCCCCATGTTTGCCCCTTTCGGCAGCTTGGCGAGGTCTTCAGCCGAGTAGCCTATGGCCTGCGCCAGCCGTGCAGGGTCATGGGTATTGCACGAGCCGCCGCAGCAGCAGGCGCTCTGGCCACTGGCAATAGCCGCGTATCCGGCGCGCACTGTTTCGCGCACCTGTTCCTTGTGTGCAGTTTTTTCAGCATCACTCATGGCCGCTCTCCGGGTCAGAGGTTTTGCCCCCGCAGCAGGTGGGCAGAAAAGTCGCATCCACGCAACTCTCACGTCGATACACCCTGCACTGCTCTGGATGGCCAGAGCAGCATTCGGCAGTGAGATAGCCAATGGTTTCAAGCATCAGGGGGATGTTGGCCCGGTAGCGCGTGTTGCGCCCCTCCCGCTCCACGCTGGCCAGCCCGCTGTGAACAAGAGTTTTCAGATGAAAGGAAAGGTTGGTCTTGGGGATATCCGCCAGGCGGGAAAGTTCCCCCGCCACCAGCCCGTCAGGAGCATGCTTGACCAGCAGGCGAAAAATGCAAAGGCGCGCCTCGGACGTAAGGGCTTCAAACACCTGAGTAGCTTTTTTTGTTTCCATTGGACAATCATTCAACACCAATTGAACAATGTCAAGCGTGGCTGACGCGGAAACCACATCAACCTTAATACAAATTTTATACTCCCACCCCAAGTTTAACACCCATTTTATGTGCTTTTTCATACCGTGTTCCCGTGGGCAAGGTTCAAGCCCCACAGGAGGACGTTATGGAAAACATGATCGGGCAATGCCTGCTGTACATCATACTGCTCGCCCTGCTGGCATGGCCGCTGGGCATCTACATGGGCAAGGTCATGGACGGAGAGCCGTTCTGGCTGCAAAAAATGCTGGGCCCATGCGAGCGCGGCCTGTACCGCGTCATGGGCATCAACCCGGCAGAACAGATGGGCTGGAAGCGTTACCTCGGCTGCGTGCTTGCTTTCAGTGCCGTGAGCATTGCGGCACTTATGCTGCTGCTTATGGCGCAGGGCAGCCTACCCCTGAATCCGCAGGGCATAGCGGGTACAAGCTGGGATCTGGCGCTGAACACGGCGGTGAGCTTTGTCACCAATACCAACTGGCAGGCCTATTCGGGCGAAAGCGCCATGGGCTATCTGGCCCAGATGGCAGGGCTTACAGTGCAGAACTTTGTTTCCGCCGCTGTGGGCATTGCGGTGTTGTTCGCCTTGATTCGGGGGCTGCGCGCGCGAAAAACAGAAACATCCGGCGGGCCAGATACTTCCCCCACGCCAGCCGTTTCAGGCCTTGGCAACTTCTGGGCAGACGCCACCCGCGCAACCTTGTACATTCTTGTGCCGCTCTCCCTTGCGCTTTCGCTGCTGCTCATCTGGCAGGGTGTGCCGCAGAATTTTTCCCCTTACAAAACTGTTGCCCTGCTTGAACCGCTTACAACCGAAAACGGGACCACCGTTACGGAGCAGATGGTTCCCATGGGGCCGCAGGCCTCACAGGTTGCGCCCAAGCAGCTTGGCACCAACGGTGGCGGCTACAACGGCGTCAATTCCGCCCACCCGCACGAGAACCCCACCCCCCTCGCAAATATGCTGGAAATGCTGGCCCTGCTGCTCATTCCCGCAGGGCTGTGCTTCACCTTTGGCAGGCAGATCAAGGACATGCGCCAGGGCGTAGCCATATTCATCACCATGACCCTGCTGCTAACCGGCGCCATTGGCTTCACCGCCTGGGCCGAACAGAGCGCCACTCCGCAACTGGCCCAGAGCGAGCAGGTTGATCTTGCCCCCCGCAGCGGCCTGCTGGCTCAGGCCGGAGGCAACATGGAAGGCAAGGAAGCGCGCTTCGGCATAACAAATAGTGCCATCTGGGCCGCCGCCACAACTGCCGCTTCCAACGGCTCGGTCAACGCCATGCACGACAGCCTCACGCCGTTGGGCGGGATGGTTCCCATGGTGCTCATGCAGTTGGGCGAAGTGGTCTTTGGTGGTGTTGGCAGCGGCCTGTACGGCATGCTGGCCTTTGTGCTGCTGACCGTTTTCATGGCTGGCCTGATGGTGGGCCGCACCCCAGAATATCTGGGCAAAAAAGTGGAACCCTTTGAAATGAAGATGGCCGTGGTGGTCTGCCTGACCACGCCAGTCGTCATCCTGATCGGGGCTGGTCTGATGTGCCTTGTTCCGCAAGTTGTGGAAAGCCTGAACAATGCCCTGCCCCACGGCTTCAGCGAGCTGCTCTATGCCGCCACCTCTGCCGGGGCCAACAACGGTTCTGCCTTTGCCGGGCTGAATGCCAACACGCCTTTTCTGAATGTACTGCTGAGCGCGCTTATGCTTGCCGGGCGCTTTGTGCCCGTGGCAGCCATTCTTGCCGCCGCAGAGAGCATGGCGGCCAAAAAGACCGTGGCCGCAAGCTCCGGCACGCTCTCCACCAGCAACGGCATGTTTGTTTTTCTGCTCATATTTGTGGTGCTGCTGGTGGGCGCATTGAGCTTCTTCCCCGCTCTGGCTCTCGGCCCCGTGGCCGAACACCTGCAAATGACGCGCTAATTAGCGCTCAATAATAAAGGATACAGCCATGTCAGCCAAAACTGCACATGCCCCGCGCAACAGCCGGATGCTCCGCCGGGCCCTTGGCGACTCGTTCATCAAGCTGGCCCCGCATATTCAGGCGCGCAATTTTGTCATGTTCACCGTATATCTTTCCGCCATCATGACCACTGGCCTTGCGCTGGCAGGGGCGTGGGGATTGATGCCCGCCGTTGCAAACCAAAGCGTCTTTGCCTGTGCCATTGCCGCCATACTCTGGTTCACGGTGCTCTTTGCCAACTTTGCGGAAGCCATTGCCGAAGGCCGGGGCAAGGCCCAGGCCGACAGCTTGCGCAAATCGCGCAAGAGCGTTGACGCCCGTAAGCTGCCGGATCCTGCGCAGCACGAAGCCTTTGTCATAACTTCATCCACTGAGCTGAAACCCGGCGACTACGTGCTTGTGCTGGCAGGCGAGATGATCCCCGCCGACGGCGACGTGGTAGAAGGGGCCGCCTCTGTGGACGAAAGCGCCATCACAGGCGAATCCGCCCCTGTCATACGCGAGAGCGGCGGCGACCGCAGCGCCGTCACCGGCGGCACCACAGTGCTTTCCGACTGGCTGGTGTTGCGCGTTACCAGCGAGGTTGGCCGCAGCTTTCTGGACAAAATGATCGCCATGGTCGAAGGGGCCGCCCGCCAGAAAACCCCCAATGAGATCGCCCTGAACATCCTGCTGGTGGCGCTTACGGTCATCTTTCTGCTGGTCACGGGCACACTGTGGTGCTTTGCCCGCTTTGCGGCAGATCAGAACCATGCGGCAAATCCGGCGGATGTTACCTCGCTGGTGGCGCTTTTTGTCTGCCTGGCCCCGACCACCATCGGCGCGCTGCTTTCATCCATAGGTATTGCGGGCATGAGCCGCCTCAATCAGGCCAACGTGCTTGCCATGAGTGGACGCGCCATTGAAGCTGCTGGCGATGTTGACGTGCTCCTGCTCGACAAGACAGGCACCATAACCCTTGGCAACCGGCTGGCCGTCAGCTTTATACCTGTGGACGGACACACCGAACCGGAGCTGGCGGAGGCCGCTCGCCTTGCCTCGCTTGCGGATGAAACCCCCGAGGGCCGCAGCATTGTGCAACTGGCAAACAGCCTGTTCCCGCAGGACGGAGCAGCGCATCCTGAAACGAATACAGTCTTTGTTCCCTTTTCCGCACACACACGCATGAGCGGGATTGATGCGCTGGGTTCGTCCATACGTAAAGGCGCGGCAGACGCCGTGCGCGCTTTTGCGGAGCAGCTTGGCGGGCGTTTGAGCCCGCAGTGCGATGAAGTGGTGCAGAGCATTGCCCGCCAGGGCGGCACGCCCCTTGTGGTTGCCCGCGATGCCGCAGTGCTTGGCGTGATCCACCTCAAGGATGTCATCAAGGACGGCGTGCGTGAAAAATTCGGCGAGCTGCGCCGCATGGGCATCAAGACCGTCATGATCACGGGCGACAATCCGCTCACTGCCGCCGCCATTGCCGCCGAGGCCGGGGTGGATGACTTTCTGGCTGAGGCCACGCCGGAGACCAAGCTGAACCTGATCAGGGAATATCAGGCCAAGGGACATCTGGTTGCCATGACGGGCGACGGCACCAATGACGCCCCGGCTCTGGCGCAGGCGGACGTGGCGGTTGCCATGAACACGGGCACGCAGGCCGCCAAGGAAGCGGGCAACATGGTTGATCTGGATTCCTCGCCCACCAAGTTGCTGGATATCGTACGCATCGGCAAGCAGCTGCTCATGACGCGCGGCAGCCTCACAACCTTTTCTCTCGCCAACGATGCGGCAAAGTACTTTGCCATCATCCCGGCCCTGTTCATGGGGCTGTACCCCGGCCTTGCCGCACTCAACATCATGGGTCTGCACAGCCCGCAAAGCGCCATACTGGCGGCCACCATATACAATGCCCTCATCATTGTGGCCCTCATTCCGCTGGCCCTGCGCGGCGTGCCCTACAGGGAGGAAAGTTCAGAGCTGCTGTTGCGCCGCAACCTCTTTATTTACGGCCTCGGCGGGCTCGCGGCTCCCTTTGCCGCCATCAAACTTATTGACCTCTGCCTGGTCGGCCTTGGGCTGGCCTGAGGAGAAACATCATGTCCATCACAACATTGCTGCGCCGCTCTCTGGTTTTTCTGTGCATCATGACGGCCCTCACCTGCGCCTATACCGGCGCGCTCACCCTTGCGGGCAAGGCGCTGTTTCCCTTTCAGGCTGAAGGCAGTATCATTACAGCCAAGGGCAGGCACTACAGCTCTTTGCTGGGCCAGCCCTTTACAGCAGACAACCACCTGTGGGGTCGCCCCGTGAGTGCAGATACCGACACCTATACCGACAACGGCAAGCCCCTGCTCTACGCCGGTCCAAGCAACAAAAGCCCTGCCACAGCCGCATACGCTACAACGTTGCAGGAGCGCGCGGCACGCATCCGGCTGGCGCATCCGGAAAAATCCGACCAGCCCATTCCTGTGGATATGCTCACGGAATCAGGCAGCGGGCTTGATCCACATATTTCGCCAGCCGCAGCAGAATTTCAGGTGGAGCGGCTGGCCCGCGCCACAGGTTTTACGGCTGCGGAAGTGCGCCGCACCATCGCCATGTATACGCAGGGCCGCACCCTGGGGCTGCTGGGCGAGGCGCGGGTCAACGTGCTTGAAGTCAATCTGGCGCTGGAAGGCCTGCTGCCCAACGGACGCACTGCTTCAGTGGCATCGGCCGCTGCTCCCCGCTGAATGCCGCGCGGTATACGAACCTGAGAACAACCATGACAGACAGCTACAAACGTCCATCCCCCGATGCCCTGCTGGCCCAGTTGCAACAGGTGACTCCGGGCGGCAAGCCCCTCGCTGGCGAGGCGGGCGCAATCGTGCGCCCATCGCCCAGAGGATTGCTCAAGATATTTTTCGGCTATGCGGCTGGCGTGGGCAAAACATATTCCATGCTGCGGGCGGCCCACGCCGCTCAGGAGCAGGGGCACAGCATTGTTGTGGGCTATGTGGAGCCGCATCCAAGGCCGGAGACAGCGGCCCTGCTGCCGGGTCTGGAGGCCGTGCCGCCCCTGCGGATCGAGCACAGGACCATCACGCTCAACGAGCTGGATGTGGATGCCGTGCTGGCTCGCAAGCCGGAAATCGCCCTTGTGGATGAGCTGGCCCACTCCAATGCGCAGGGCTGCCGCAACCTCAAGCGTTTTCAGGACGTGGAGGAGCTGCTCCAGGCGGGCATATCCGTATGGACCACAGTTAATGTGCAGCATCTGGAAAGCCTTAACGATGTGGTAGCCGCCATGACCGGAGTGGTGGTACGCGAGCGCATACCCGACAGCGTTTTTGACGGTGCAGATCAGGTGGAACTGGTCGATCTGGAGCCAGACGAACTTGTATCCCGCCTTCGCGAAGGCAAAATATACGCCGAGGCGCAGGCGCAACGGGCGCTGGGACACTTTTTTCTGCCAGCCAACCTCATTGCCCTGCGGGAGATTGCCCTGCGCCGCATGGCCGACCGCGTCAACCGGCGGGCATCCGCCGCTGGCGGAGGGCAGGAAACAGGGCGGCAGATCAAGGAGCATATCCTCATCTGCCTTTCAGGCGCGCCCAGCAATGCGCGGGTTATCCGCACCGCCGCGCGCATGGTGGAGGCCTTTCGTGCTGATTTCACTGCCCTTTTTGTGCAAAACACTGCGCCGCGCCGCAGTGACGCCAAAAGCCGCGACACCCTGCACGACAACCTGAAACTGGCGGAAGACCTGGGCGCGGTTATCGTGACCCTGCACGGTGAGGACGTTCCCGCCCAGATAGCGGAATACGCGCGCATGAGCGGGGTAAGCAAGATTGTGGTGGGGCGCTCCCCGGCCAGCGGGTGGCTGTTCCGCAAAAGCAAAACGCTGGTGGAGCGCCTTGCCGAACTTGCGCCGGAGATGGAAACCTACATCATCCCCGATGTCGTGCCCGTGGGCAGAGCACCCGAACATGCCGGCCCTTTGTTTGCGGCGCTCAGAGCCTTGCGGGGCACAGCCCCCCGCTCGTGGCGGCAATGGTGCGCCACTGCTGCGATCATGGCCGTGTGCAGCGTTGCAGGTCTGCTCATGTTCTCGCTGGGCATGCCCAATGGCGGCATTGCGGGCCTGTACATGCTGGGAGTGTTGGGCGTTTCCATCCTCACCACCGGGCCGTGGTACGGTGTGGCGTCTTCCGTGGCCGGGGTGGGCCTCTTCGATTTTCTGTTTGTTGAGCCGCGCTTCAGCTTTACGGTTTACGATACGGACTATGTGGGGCTTTTTTGCGCAATGCTGCTGGTTTCTGCCGCCACCAGCGCCATCACGGGGCGGGCACGTATGCAGGCGCGGCAAAGCACGGTGCGGGCGCTGCATACGGAACTGCTGCTGGGCAACAGCCGCCGCCTGCAAAAGGCCAAGGACGAACCAGCCATCCTGCTGGAAACTGCCCGCCAGCTCGGCACCCTGCTGGGGTGCGAAACAACGCTTTATTCCGTGCGGCAAGGGTTGCTTGAAACCCGACCCGTTTTTTCCTACCGGGCTGACAAAATGCAGGGTTCTGGCAGCGCACGCGCGGCATCGCGAGATAACAGGGACACGCCAAAAGACGAACTGGGCGTTGCCCAGTGGGTTGCCAAGAATAACCGCCCTGCCGGCGCTGGAACAGACTCCCTGCCCGGATCGCGGCACAGCTTTATCCCCATCAGCAGCCAGTCTGCCGTGCTCGCCGTGGCCGAGCTGCATGTTCTGCCGGGGCGCACGGCTCCGCTTGCCGATGCCAACAGCAAAAACCTTGTTCTGGCGCTGGCAGGGGAATGCGCGCTTGCTCTGGAAAAAGAGCGACTCACGAAGGCCAACGCCAGTATTGCCGTACATGCGCAGCAGGAAAAACTGCGCGCCGATGTGCTGCGCTCCATCTCGCACGATCTGCGCACGCCGCTCACCGGCATCTGCGGCAATGCCGCCATCCTCGCCGGGCAGGACGGATCCGGCTCGCCGGAACGCAATGCGGCCCTTGCCTCTTCCATTGAAGAGGAAGCCCGCTATCTTGTGGGCATGGTGGAAAACCTGCTGGCCCTCACCCGGCTTGAGCAGCAGGATTTTACCCTTCGCCTTGAACCGGAGCTGCTTGAAGATGTCATCGCCGAGGCCGTACAGATCACCAGCCGCCGAGCAGCACACCACGATCTGCGCGCGGAAATGCCCGAAGGCATGCTCATGGCCCGCATGGACGCCCGGCTCATGGTGCAGGTGCTGGTCAATCTGCTGGACAATGCCGTCAAACATACGCCAGAGGGAACAGCCATCCGCATACGGGCGAGGGCTGACGGGCCGTGGGTCAGGCTGGAAGTTGCCGACAACGGCCTGGGGATTTCAAAAGAGGAACAGGGCCGCATTTTTGACATGTTCCACTCCGCAGCCATAAAAAATGGCGATGGCCGCAGAGGGATGGGGCTTGGGCTGGCCTTGTGCCGCAGCATTGTGCAGGCCCACGGCGGAAGTATTGAGGTATTTGACAACACGCCGCAAGGCTCGGTTTTTTCCATGACTTTGCCACGCGAAACCGAAGATTTTACCCTCCCGGCCTGACAGAAGGAGCATCCATGCCGCTATATTCGCCAGCAGCTACTCCCCCAGCGCAGAACGCCAACGGCGTCCCAGAGCGTATTCTTGTGGTGGAAGACGACAAGGTCATCCGCGCGCTTATGACCACCACGCTTGAGAGCCACGGCATATCCTTTCTGACCGCCGCCACCGGGCGCGAGGCCCTTGCAGAGGCTTCGCGGGCCAATCCTGACGTCATACTGCTTGACCTGGGCCTGCCGGACATGGACGGCGTAGATATCATCCGGGCGGTGCGCCAATGGTCCATGCTGCCCATTATTGTGCTGAGCGCCCGCACCGAAGATGACGACAAGGTGGCCGCGTTGGACGCAGGCGCGGACGACTACCTTACCAAACCTTTCAGCGTTGATGAATTGCTGGCCCGGCTGCGCGCCGCCCTGCGCCGCGTTCGGTATGAACGCGGGCACATGGACCGCAGCGAAAGCAGCTTTGAGAATGGCGACCTGCATATTGATTTTGCCGCAGGGTGCGTCAGCGTTGCCGGGCAACAGGTGCATCTTGCGCCCATGGAATACAAGCTGCTGTGCCTGCTGGCAAACAATGTGGGCAAGGTGCTTACGCACAAAACAATCTTGCAGGCCGTGTGGGGCAGTGCCCTGCCGCAGTCGCTTCCTTCATTGCGCGTGTTCATGGCAACCTTGCGCAAAAAACTGGAGGCCGCATCGCCGCAATGTGATTGCATCCGCACCCATGTGGGCATTGGCTACCGCATGAGCCGTTCTGATGGCTGACCCAGGCAGGCCGTTGTTCCTTGGCATTGATCCCAAACCGCCCTTTTGTTGTGCGCACCAGCCCGGCAAACAAGCC
>OGHJ01000238.1_pt1 | contig 93849 bp, 95 predicted proteins | sample 1571351 | NCBI WGS metagenome assembly OGHJ01 (sample SAMEA2582037, study PRJEB24529) | metagenome | biome: Human gut stool | place: China | collected 2011 | reverse complement strand
GATCACAAGAGCAAGAACGGTGGTCAGAGTGTTGACTAGTCCTACGAGAACTTGGTAAAAAACGCAAGTTTGTCGCTTTGACTGTTAAATATATGCAGAGAAAATCTTATCTTTGCCTTCGTTAAATTAACTAATACCCCCATTTATGAAAAGAAATCATTATTTATTTACCCTTATTCTCTTGTTAGGGTGCTCTATCTTTGTGAAAGCTTCAGACACCGTTTTTGTACATCAGACGCAAATTCCTATTTTAATTGAGCGGCAGGATAACGTATTGTTCTACTTTCGTTTAGATGCAAAAGAAAGCCGGATGATGGATGAGATCGTTTTGGATTTTGGAAAGAGTGTCAATCTGTCGGATGTACAGGCAGTCAAACTCTATTATGGCGGTACGGAAGCTTTACAAGATAAAGGAAAGAAGAGGTTTGCACCTGTTGACTATATATCCAGTCACCGTCCGGGGAATACATTGGCAGCAATACCGTCTTATTCGATAAAATGTGCGGAAGCCTTGCAGCCTTCTGCAAAAGTAGTTTTGAAGAGTCATTATAAGTTGTTCCCGGGGATTAATTTCTTTTGGATCAGCTTGCAGATGAAGCCGGAGACTTCTCTATTCACGAAAATAAGTTCTGAACTTCAATCAGTGAAGATCGATGGTAAAGAAGCCATTTGTGAAGAACGGTCGCCGAAAGACATCATTCATCGAATGGCAGTGGGCGTCCGCCATGCCGGTGATGACGGTTCGGCTTCTTTCCGTATTCCCGGATTGGTAACTTCAAATAAAGGAACGCTGCTTGGCGTATATGATGTCCGTTATAATAGCAGTGTCGATCTGCAGGAATATGTAGATGTCGGTTTGAGCCGGAGCACGGATGGTGGCAAAACATGGGAAAAGATGCGCCTTCCTCTTTCGTTCGGTGAATACGATGGTTTGCCTGCTGCACAGAATGGAGTAGGGGACCCTTCTATTTTGGTAGATACCCAAACGAATACAATTTGGGTTGTTGCCGCATGGACACACGGAATGGGTAATCAACGTGCCTGGTGGAGTTCTCATCCCGGAATGGATCTATATCAAACGGCACAACTGGTGATGGCAAAAAGTACGGATGACGGTAAAACCTGGTCGAAACCGATTAATATAACCGAACAAGTAAAAGACCCTTCCTGGTATTTCTTGCTTCAGGGACCGGGACGGGGAATAACAATGAGTGATGGAACTTTAGTATTCCCTACTCAGTTTATCGACTCTACCCGTGTACCTAATGCCGGTATCATGTATAGTAAAGACCGCGGAAAAACATGGAAGATGCACAACATGGCACGCACCAATACAACCGAAGCGCAAGTAGTAGAAACAGAGCCCGGAGTGCTGATGCTGAATATGCGGGATAACCGTGGAGGAAGCCGTGCTGTGGCAATTACAAAAGATCTGGGCAAGACATGGACAGAACATCCTTCCTCTCGGAAGGCCTTGCAGGAACCTGTATGTATGGCTAGTTTGATCCATGTGGAAGCTGAAGATAATGTACTTGATAAAGATATTCTTTTGTTCTCGAATCCGAATACGACCAGAGGACGCAATCATATAACTATTAAAGCTAGCCTGGACGATGGGCTGACCTGGCTTCCCGAACATCAGTTAATGCTGGATGAAGGAGAAGGCTGGGGATATAGCTGTCTGACAATGATTGATCGGGAAACGATTGGTATCTTGTATGAGAGTAGTGCAGCCCACATGACATTTCAAGCTGTAAAACTGAAAGATTTGATTCGATGAAAAGTCTTCGAATCTTTTTGGGGATTGCATTTTTATTCCATACCTTATATATATTGGGGGCAGATCATTTGCGTCTGCTTCCCCAACCTCAGCAATGTGTGCTTGCAAAAGGATATTTTATCGTGGGTAAAATGCAGCTTTCCACTCCTGTGCTTTCGCAGGAATGGAAACAGTTTGTGACGGAGATGGGAGGTACTCTGACTGATCAGTCGGCATCCTCTATCAATATAAAATTGGTTGACGCGATTGACAATGTATCTGTCAATAAGGAAGAGGCTTATCGTCTGACTATTACTCCAAAGGCAATTACTGTGGAGGCTGTAGCAGAGCGCGGAGTATATTGGGCGATGCAGACGCTATATCAACTAAAAGAAGAAAAGGGAAAGAAGATCCGCCTGCAATGTGCTACTATCACTGATTGGCCGGCTTTCCGGATTCGGGGTTTCATGCAGGATGTAGGGCGTAGCTACTTGTCTTTGGAAGAATTGAAACGTGAGATAGCCATATTATCCCGATTTAAAATCAATACCTTTCATTGGCACTTGACGGAAAATCAGGCATGGCGTCTGGAGAGTAAAATCTTTCCGATGCTGAATGACAGTACGAATATGACTCGTATGGCGGGTAAGTATTACACGTTGGAGGAAGCCAGAGAGTTGACCGAGTTCTGTAAAGCTCATCAGGTACTGTTGATTCCGGAGATTGATATGCCCGGGCATAGTGCGGCATTTATCCGTACTTTCCGTCATGATATGCAAAGTCCGGAAGGAATGAAAATCCTGAAACTCCTGCTGGATGAGATTTGTGAAACGTTTGATGTTCCATATCTCCATATTGGAACAGACGAAGTGCATTTTACTAATCCGCAGTTTGTGCCCGAAATGGTGGCTTATGTCCGTGACAAAGGGAAAAAAGTGATTTCCTGGAATCCCGGATGGAAGTATAAGGCGGGTGAGATCGACATGATGCAACTTTGGAGTTATCGTGGCAAAGCCCAACAGGGTATTCCCGCTATTGACTCCCGTTTCCATTATTTGAATCATTTTGATACGTTCGGCGATATAATTGCTCTATATAATAGTCGGATTTATAATGCAGATATGGGAAGTGATGATCTTGCCGGAGTCATTATGGGTATCTGGAACGATCGTTTAATCGACAAAGAGTGGAATATGGTTCTGGAAAATAACTTTTACCCGAATATGCTGGCTATCGCAGAGCGTTCATGGCGGGGAGGAGGAACTGAATATTTCGATAAGCAGGGAACAATTCTTCCTGTAGATGAAAACTCTGAGGTCTTTCGTAATTTTGAGGACTTCGAAAGTCGTATGTTATGGTATAAAGAGCATCTGTTTAAAGGGTATCCATTTGCCTATGTCAAACAGACTCATGTAAAATGGAACATTACAGATGCTTTTCCAAATGAGGGGGATCTGACTAAAGTTTTTCCACCGGAAGAAGAGCTGAAAGATTCATATACCTATGAAGGGAAGCAATATGGAGTGCGTCCTGCCATAGGAGCCGGTATCTATCTTCGGCACGTATGGGGTAAGATTGTGCCGGCTTTTTACAAAGATCCACAGGAGAATCATACTGCTTATGCTTACACGTATGTCTATTCTTCTAAAACACAGGAAGTAGGCTTATGGGCTGAATTTCAGAATTATGGACGTTCAGAGAATGACCTGCCGCCATTGCCGGGAAAGTGGGATTATAAAGAAAGCCGTATTTGGATTAATGATCAGGAAATACTGCCCCCGGTATGGTCTGCTACTCATCTCGTGAAAAGCTCGGAAACAGCCTTAGGTAATGAGAATTGTGTGGCACGTCCGCCACTACGGGTTCATTTGCATAAAGGCTGGAATAAGGTATTGCTGAAACTGCCTGTCGGCAAATTCTCAACGAATGAAGTACGATTGGTTAAATGGATGTTTACTGCAGTATTTGTGACTCCTGACGGCGATAAGGCCGTAGAAGGGCTGATCTATTCTCCGGAAAAGAAAATGTAATTGACTTTTATATGATGAAAAATGTATTATTGATTGTTGTTTCCATCTTGTTTATTACAGCAGCGAGTGCACAGGAAAATCGTATTAAAGTTGCCTGCATCGGGAATAGTATCACCTATGGTTATGGATTGCCCGACCGGACTACACAATCGTATCCGGTGCAATTACAGAAGATGTTGGGAGAGTCTTATCAAGTCGAAAACTTCGGCAAATCGGGTGCTACCTTGTTGAATAAAGGGCACCGGCCTTATATGCAGCAAGATGAGTATCGCAGAGCGATCGACTTTGGCGGAGATATTGTGGTTATTCATTTGGGCATCAATGATACAGATCCCCGTGATTGGTCCGATTATCGTGATTTCTTTGTGAAAGATTACATTGAATTGATCGATTCTTTTCGGGCGGCTAATTCTAAAGTCCGGATTATGATTGCCAGACTTACGCCTATTGCCGATCGGCATCCTCGTTTCCTGTCAGGGACACGTGACTGGCATGGAGAAATACAATTGGCTATTGAGAATGTGGCACGCTATACCGGAGTACAGTTGATCGACTTTCATGAGCCGTTGTATCCATACCCTTTCATATTGACGGACGCCGTACACCCTGATCCCGAAGGAGCGTTTATTATGGCTCAGACCGTATATTCCGCCATTACCGGAGATTATGGCGGACTGAAAATGTCGTTGCTTTATACAGACAATATGGTATTGCAACGGGATGTTCCGCTGACGGTTCAAGGAATTGCCAATGCCGGGGACCGGGTTACTGTAAGCATAGCCGACCGGCAAATGAAAACAAAAGCAGGTCTGAATGGAAAATGGTCGGTAACGCTGCCTCCTTTAAAGGCGGGTGGTCCTTATACCTTAAAGATCTCAACGGATGAGACGGGTTTTCAATATCAAAATGTGTTAGCGGGTGAAGTCTGGCTTTGTTCCGGTCAGTCAAATATGGAGTTTATGCTGAAACAGGCTTCGACTGCCCGAGCCGATATTCCACGTGCCGTAGATCAGCAACTTCGTTTGTATGATATGAAAGCACGTTGGCGCACAAATGCCGTCGAATGGGAGGCGAACGTACTTGATTCGTTGAATCATCTCCAATATTATAAGGATACGGAATGGAAAAATTGTACTCCGGCGACAGCTTCTGATTTCTCGGCAATTGCATACTATTTTGGTAAGATGCTAAGAGATAGTCTGAATGTTCCGGTTGGATTGATTTGCAATGCTGTTGGAGGATCACCTACAGAAGCCTGGGTAGATAGAGCTAGTTTGGAATATCAGTTTCCCGCCATTTTAAAAGACTGGACTAAAAATGATTTTATTCAGGAATGGGTGCGCGGACGGGCTGCTTTGAATATAAAAAAGTCAGCAAATAGCCAGCAGAGGCATCCATATGAGCCTTGTTATTTATATGAGTCGGGGATTCGGCCTTTGGAACAGTATCCGATACGAGGAGTAATCTGGTATCAGGGAGAATCGAATGCACATAATTGGGAAGCTCATGAAAAATTATTTAAACTGCTCGTGAATAGTTGGCGGAAGAATTGGAATGATGCCTGCCTGCCTTTTTATTATGTACAATTATCCAGTTTGAATCGCCCTTCCTGGCCTTGGTTCCGTGAGAGTCAGCGTAGAATGTTGAATGAAATTTCTCATATCGGAATGGCTGTATCCAGCGATCATGGTGATTCTCTGGATGTGCATCCTACCTGTAAGAAACCCGTGGGAGAGCGTTTGGCGCGATGGGCTTTGAATAAAACGTATCAGAAAAATGTCATTCCTTCCGGTCCTTTATTTCGTGGTGCAAACGTTCGCGGTGGGAAAGTCTTTTTATCTTTTGATTATGGAAAAGGGATGCGGAGTTCAGACGGAAAGCCTTTACAATGCTTTGAAGTAGCGGAATATGATGGTATCTATTATCCGGCAACGGCTGAGGTTGTAGGAGACCAGGTGAAGGTGTATAGTAAAGAAGTGCCAAATCCCCGCTATGTACGTTATGGCTGGCAACCTTTTACGCGGGCTAATCTGATCAATCGGGAAGGACTGCCTGCTTCGACATTTCGTGCCGAATTTTCGATGAAATGAGATATTTTGTAGCTTCAATAGGAAATATTTAACAAAAAAGCAATATCTTTACTCCGTTAATATCTAATGCCCCCACTATGATCTTAAATTTGACAGGAAAGATAGCGCCGATAGCATGTGGATTGCTATGTTGCTGTAGTATGGTTTATGCTCAAGGTAATGACACTTCGGAAGTCATGCTACTGGATACCGGTTGGGAATTTTCTCAATCAGGGACTGAAAAGTGGATGCCAGCCACGGTTCCTGGTACGGTTCATCAGGACCTGATCAGTCATGAATTACTGCCGAATCCTTTTTATGGGATGAATGAAAAGAAAATTCAATGGGTGGAGAATGAGGACTGGGAATATAGAACCTCCTTTATAGTCTCCGAAGAGCAATTGAATCGTGACGGAATCCAACTTATTTTTGAAGGTCTTGATACCTATGCAGACGTATATCTCAACGGCTCATTACTGCTGAAGGCTGATAATATGTTTGTGGGTTATACACTTCCTGTAAAATCTGTGTTGCGGAAGGGCGAGAATCACTTATATATTTATTTCCATTCACCTATTCGGCAAACGTTGCCACAATATGCTTCCAATGGCTTCAATTATCCGGCGGATAACGATCATCACGAGAAACATCTTAGTGTGTTCAGCCGTAAGGCTCCGTATAGTTACGGTTGGGACTGGGGCATCCGAATGGTGACAAGTGGTGTCTGGCGCCCGGTTACTCTTCGTTTTTACGACATAGCTACCATATCTGACTACCATGTCAGACAATTATTGCTGACAGATGAAAACGCTCGTCTGTCTAATGAACTGATTGTAAACCAGATCGTTCCTCAGAAAATTCCGGCTGAAGTAAGGGTCAATGTATCGTTGAATGGAACTACCGTTACAGAAGTAAAACAGCAGGTGACCCTGCAACCCGGGATAAATCATATCACTCTTCCTGCTGAAGTGACGAACCCTGTACGATGGATGCCAAATGGTTGGGGAACTCCGACTCTGTATGATTTCTCGGCTCAGATAGCTTGTGGAGATCGGATTGTTGCGGAACAATCTCATCGGATTGGTTTACGAACGATTCGTGTGGTAAATGAAAAAGATAAGGACGGAGAATCTTTTTATTTTGAAGTCAATGGCATACCGATGTTTGCCAAAGGAGCTAATTATATTCCTCAGGATGCACTGCTGCCTAATGTTACTACGGAACGCTATCAGACTTTGTTCCGTGACATGAAGGAGGCCAATATGAATATGGTTCGTATATGGGGCGGTGGGACATATGAGAATAATCTTTTCTATGACCTTGCCGATGAGAACGGGATACTTGTCTGGCAGGATTTTATGTTTGCGTGTACTCCTTATCCATCCGATCCTACTTTCCTGAAACGGGTAGAGGCGGAGGCTGTTTACAATATTCGCCGTCTTCGGAATCATGCCTCTTTGGCGATGTGGTGTGGTAATAATGAAATACTGGAAGCTCTGAAATATTGGGGTTTTGAGAAGAAGTTTACTCCGGAGGTTTATCAAGGATTAATGCATGGTTATGATAAACTGTTCCGTGAGCTGTTGCCTTCAATGGTTAAAGAATTTGATTCGGATCGTTTTTATGTGCACAGTTCGCCTTATCTCGCTAACTGGGGGCGTCCGGAGTCATGGGGGACAGGAGACAGTCATAATTGGGGAGTCTGGTACGGAAAGAAGCCATTTGAGTCTTTAGATACTGATTTGCCGCGTTTTATGAGTGAATTTGGTTTCCAGTCATTTCCGGAAATGAAAACCATTGCTGCTTTTGCTGCTTCTGAAGATTATCAGATTGAGTCTGAAGTGATGAATGCGCATCAGAAGAGTAGTATTGGTAATTCGTTGATCCGTACTTATATGGAACGTGATTATATTATTCCCGAAAGTTTCGAGGATTTTGTGTATGTCGGATTAGTCTTGCAAGGACAGGGGATGCGGCATGGACTGGAAGCTCACAGACGCAATCGTCCTTATTGTATGGGGACATTGTATTGGCAGTTGAACGACAGTTGGCCGGTAGTATCCTGGTCAAGTATTGATTATTATGGTAATTGGAAGGCATTACATTATCAGGCAAAGCGTGCTTTTGCACCGGTCTTGATCAATCCTATACAGCAGAATGACAGTTTGAGTGTTTATCTGATCTCAGACCGGCTTGATACAATGGAGCAAATGACATTGGAAATGAAAGTCGTGGATTTTGATGGAAAAACGCTGGGTAAGAAGATACAAGTACATTCGTTGGAAGTTCCGGCAAATACTTCAAAATGTGTTTATCGTGCAAAACTGGATGGCTGGCTGACTCCCGAAGACTGCCGACGTAGCTTCTTGAAATTGATACTCAAAGATAAATCGGGACATCAGGTGGCTGAGAGCGTCCATTTTTTCAGAAAGACGAAAGATTTGCAACTTCCTCCGATATCAGTATCCTATCAAATGAAGCAGACGGATGGTAAATGTGAATTGACTCTCTTTTCATCAATGTTGGCAAAAGATATTTTTATTGAGACTCCATTGCAAGGAGCCCGTTACAGTGACAACTTCTTTGATCTCTTACCCGGAGAACGTAAGAAAGTAATTATCACTTCTCCCCGGATAAAGAAGGGAGAAGAATTACCTGTCAATATCAAGCATATTCGAGAAACCTATAAATAAAACTAATTTATTAACTACTAACACCTAATTTTTATTTTATGAAACAACTCCTAAAATTAACAGGATGTGTGGCACTGGCAGGACTGATGAGCTCTTGTGGCTCGGTACAAGAAGAAGCCAATTATCAGATTATCCCATTGCCACAAGAAATTGTAACATCGCAAGTAAACCCCTTTATTTTGAAAAGCGGTGTGAAAATCCTTTATCCGGAAGGAAATGAGAAAATGCAGCGTAATGCGCAATTTTTGGCTGATTATCTGAAGACTGCAACCGGAAAAGACTTTTCGATTGAAGCCGGAACTGAAGGTAAAAATGCTATAGTGCTGGCGTTAGGCTCAGAAGTAGAAAACCCTGAATCTTATCAGTTGAAAGTCACCGATCAAGGTGTCACGATAACTGCCCCTACAGAAGCCGGAGTTTTCTATGGTATTCAGACTTTGCGTAAATCATTGCCTATTGCTTTGGGTGCTGATGTAGCATTGCCTGCTGTTGAAATTAAGGATGCTCCTCGTTTCGGTTATCGTGGTGCACATTTCGATGTTAGTCGTCATTTCTTCACAATTGATGAAGTGAAGACTTATATTGATATGCTGGCTTTGCACAACATGAACCGTTTGCACTGGCATATCACTGACGATCAGGGATGGCGTCTGGAAATCAAGAAATATCCGAAGTTGACGGAAATAGGTTCTCAAAGATCGGGAACAGTCATCGGACGTAACTCCGGTGAATATGACAATACACCCTATGGTGGATTCTATACACAGGAACAGGCTAAGGAAATTGTAGATTATGCCGCAGAACGTTATATCACTGTTGTTCCTGAGATTGACCTTCCGGGACACATGCTGGCTGCCCTTGCCGCTTATCCGGAATTGGGTTGTACCGGTGGACCGTATGAAGTTTGGAGACAATGGGGAGTAGCCGATGATGTACTTTGTGCCGGCAACGATCAGGTTCTGAAATTCCTGGAAGATGTATATGGCGAATTGATTGAAATCTTCCCTTCAGAGTATATCCATGTAGGTGGTGACGAATGTCCGAAGGTAAGATGGGAGAAATGTCCGAAATGTCAGGCACGTATCAAAGCGTTGGGCTTGAAATCGGATAAGAATCATAGTAAGGAAGAACGTTTGCAGAGTTTCGTTATCAATCATATAGAGAAGTTCCTGAACGATCACGGACGTCAGATTATCGGTTGGGATGAGATTCTCGAAGGCGGACTTGCTCCTAATGCAACAGTTATGTCATGGCGTGGCGAAAGTGGAGGTATTGAAGCTGCCAAGCAGAAACATGATGTGATCATGACCCCGAACACTTATCTGTATTTTGATTATTATCAGGCTAAAGATACTGAGAATGAACCTTTCGGTATCGGAGGTTATTTGCCGATGGAAAGGGTGTACAGCTATGAGCCGATGCCGGCTTCCCTTACTCCGGAAGAACAGCAGTATATAAAAGGTGTACAGGCTAATCTCTGGACAGAATATATTGCTACTTTCTCTCATGCTCAATATATGGTCTTGCCTCGTTGGGCTGCTTTGTGTGAAGTCCAGTGGTCAACACCTGATAAGAAGAACTACGAAGATTTCTTGTCTCGTCTTCCACGACTGATTAAGTGGTATGATGCAGAAGGATATAATTATGCAAAGCACGTATTTGACGTAAAAGCAGAATTTACTCCGAATCCGGCTGATGGTACTTTAGACATTACACTTACTACAATTGACAATGCGCCAATCCACTACACGCTAGATGGTACAGAGCCGACTAGTACTTCTCCCGTTTATGATGGCGCTTTGAAGATTAAGGAAAATGCAGACTTCTCGGCTATAGCTATTCGCCCTACTGGAAATAGTCGTGTCGTTTCTGAGAAAATCGATTTCAGTAAATCAAGCATGAAGCCGATTGTTGCTAATCAGCCGGTGAATAAACAATATGAGTTCAAAGGTGTCTCTACGTTGGTAGATGGCTTGAAAGGAAATGGTAACTATAAAACCGGACGCTGGATTGCATTTAGAGGAAATGATATGGATGTGACTATTGATCTCAAACAACCAACAGAGATTTCAAGCGTTGCCATTTCTACTTGCGTAGAGAAGGGAGATTGGGTTTTTGATACAAGAGGACTCTCTGTAGAAGTTTCAGAAGACGGCACAAACTTCACGAAAGTGGCATCTGAAGCTTATCCTGCAATGAAGGAAACTGATAAAAATGGTGTTTATGACCATAAACTAACATTTACACCTGTAACTGCACAATATGTGAAAGTTATAGCTTCACCCGAGAAAAGTATTCCGGAATGGCATGGTGGTAAGAGTTATCCAGGCTTTTTATTTGTAGACGAAATCACAATTAATTAATGAATATAAGAAAGAGATACACTAAAGTTTGTCTTTTCTTATGGGTAATCGGGATGTGTCTTTGTGCACATCCCATTAATGCACAGTCCGTAATTCCTGTTCCCTTAAAGATGGAACAGGGTACGGGCTCTTTTTTACTCTCTGAAAAAACAAAGCTTTATACAAACTTACAAGGAGAAGAAGCTATTCTTCTGGGCGACTATCTGAAAACTGCATTACCTGTACAATTTAAGGAAGGGAAAAAGAAAGATAAACAGAATGTCTTGTCTTTATTGATAACAGAAAAGAATCCTCAGTTGGTGTCACCGGAAAGTTATATATTATCCGTTACTCCTGAACATATTCTGATTCAGGCTTCTTCCGGTGCTGGGTTGTTTTATGGAATTCAGACACTGTTGCAATTATCTCAGCCTTCGGGCACGGGTTATTCTATAGTTTCTGTTGAAGTACAGGATACCCCTCGTTTTGCTTATCGTGGGATGATGCTGGATGTCTCCCGCCACTTCTTCTCTAAAGAATTTGTGAAGAAACAGATAGACGCATTGGCATTTTATAAACTAAACCGTTTGCATTTGCATTTGACGGATGCGGCAGGATGGAGACTTGAAATAAAGAAATATCCTTTATTGACGGAATTTGCCGCCTGGCGTACTGATGCCAACTGGAAGAAGTGGTGGAATGGCGGACGGAAATATCTCCGTTTTGATGAGCCTGGTGCTTCCGGTGGTTATTATACTCAGGATGACATGAAGGAGATTATTGCATATGCGCAGCAGCATTATATCACAATCATTCCTGAAATCGAGATGCCTGCTCATTCAGAAGAAGTATTGGCTGCTTATCCGCAACTCTCCTGTTCGGGTGAACCTTATAAAAACGCAGATTTTTGTGTTGGAAATGAAGAAACATTCACTTTCTTAGAAAATGTGCTTACTGAAGTAATGGAGCTTTTTCCATCGGAATATATTCATGTAGGAGGCGATGAGGCTGGTAAGGCGGCTTGGAAGACTTGTCCGAAATGTCAGAAAAGGATGCAGGATGAACATCTTTCTAATGTAGACGAGCTACAAAGCTATCTGATTCATCGTATTGAACTGTTTCTGAATGCACATGGACGTAAGTTGCTGGGTTGGGATGAAATTCTTCAAGGTGGTCTGGCTCCTAATGCTACTGTAATGTCATGGCGTGGCGAAGAGGGAGGTATTGCTGCTGTCCGTTCCGGTCATCAGGCAATTATGACTCCCGGTCAATATTGTTATTTGGATAGTTATCAGGATGCTCCGTATTCTCAGCCGGAAGCCATCGGAGGATATTTGCCATTGGAGAAGGTTTATTCATATAATCCGGTTTCAGATTCTTTAACTGTAGAACAGGCAAAACTTGTTTATGGTGTGCAGGCAAATCTATGGGCAGAATATATCCCCACTCCGGAGCATATGGAATATATGATATATCCTCGTATCCTTGCTTTGGCAGAAGTGGCTTGGTCGGCTTCCGAACGTAAATCATGGACAGACTTTCATAATCGTGCATTGAAAGCAGTTGATGATTTGCAAGCGAAAGGATATCATACTTTTGATCTTAAAAATGAGATAGGAAGTCGTCCGGAGTCTTTGAAGCCGATAAGTCATTTGGCTGTGGGGAAAAAGGTGATTTATAATGCTCCGTATAGTCCTCACTATCCTGCGCAGGGAAATACAGCTCTTACTGATGGTATTCGTGGCGACTGGACTTATGGAGATGGATCCTGGCAAGGTTTTATCGATAAAAAGCGATTGGATGTTACCATTGATATGGGTACGGAAACTGCTGTCCATTCTGTCTCTGCTGATTTTATGCAAGTGGTAGGGGCAGAGGTCTTTTTGCCTGAATCTGTTACTATTTCCATTTCTGATGATGGAGCAAACTTCACAGAATTGAAACAATATACTTTTGAAGTAAATAGAAAAGAAGCTATTAAATTTATTAGTATTTCATGGGAAGGCAGTGCTGAAGGACGGTATATACGTTATCAGGCTCGTGCCGGAGAAGAGTTTGGCGGATGGATATTTACAGATGAAATAGTAGTGAAATAATCAGATGTATAATTTATGACTATAAATATTAGATACTTATTAGGAATAGCCCTCCTTTTTTCTTTCTCTGTGATCAGTGCACAAGTACGAACCTCGTATACTTTTGAGAAAGGGTGGAAGTTTACACGTGAAGATAATGCTGATTTTATTCAGCCTGACTATAATGATATCAAGTGGCAATCTGTGGTAGTACCCCATGACTGGGCTATTTATGGACCTTTTGGTATAGATAATGACAGGCAATTGACAGCCATTGCGCAAGACGGACAAAAAGAAGCGATGGAACATGCCGGACGTACAGGTGGTCTTCCTTTCGTCGGAGTGGGTTGGTATCGGCTGAATTTTGATGCTCCCTCTTTTGTCAAAGGGAAAAAGGCTACATTAATTTTTGACGGAGCTATGAGCCATGCTCGTGTGTATATTAACGGTCAGGAGGCTGGTTATTGGCCTTATGGATACAATACCTTTTATCTGGATGTAACTCCCTATCTGAAAGAGGGGACAAAGAATACTTTAGCTGTTCGTCTGGAGAATGAGACAGAATCTTCCCGTTGGTATCCGGGAGCCGGACTTTACAGAAATGTACATCTGGTAGTAACGGAAGATGCTCATATTCCGACATGGGGTACACAGTTAACTACTCCGGTAGTGAAGGATGATTATGCGAAAGTGAATATAAAAACGACTTTGGTCGTACCTTTCGGAAAACAGTTTGATGCATACCGTATAGTGACTGAACTTAAAGATAAGGATGGAAAAGTAGTAACTACTGATGAAAAACAAGGTTCCCGTTTTGATGATAATATCTTCAGCCAGGAACTTGTTGTTAGTCGTCCGGCTTTATGGAGCCCGGAAACTCCTGTTCTTTATCAGGCTGTCTCTAAAGTCTATGAAGGCAATATACTGAAGGATGAATATACAACATCTTTCGGTATTCGTACTATTGAGGTCATTCCCAATAAGGGCTTTTTCTTAAATGGAAAGAGAACTTCATTCAAAGGCGTATGCAATCATCATGATCTCGGCCCCTTGGGAGGCGCTGTGAATGATGCTGCTATTCGTCGTCAGATTCGTATTTTGAAAGATATGGGTTGTAATGCGATTCGTACTTCTCATAATATGCCTGCTCCTGAGTTAATCAGAGCTTGTGATGAGATGGGAATGATGGTGATGGCGGAATCGTTTGATGAATGGAAGGCTATGAAGGTTAAGAACGGCTATCGTCATGTTTTTGACGAATGGGCAGTAAAGGATTTGACGAACTTGCTACGTCATTATCGTAATAATCCGAGTGTGGTGATGTGGTGCATCGGAAATGAGGTTCCCGAACAATGGGATGGAAATAAAGGACCTAAGATGTCTTATTTTCTACAGGAACTTTGTCATCGTGAAGATCCGACACGTCCTGTCACACAGGGGATGGATGCGCCGGATGCTGTAGTCAATAATAATATGGCGGCAGTAATGGATATTGCGGGATTTAATTATAGGCCACATAAATATCAGGAGAATTATAAAAAACTTCCTCAACAGATAGTCTTGGGTAGTGAGACTGCTTCTACGGTTAGTTCGCGTGGAGTATATAAATTCCCTGTTACCCGGCAATGGATGAAGAAATATGACGATCATCAGTCTTCCTCTTATGATGTGGAGTCTTGTTCATGGTCCAATCTGCCTGAGGATGATTTTATTCAGCATGAGGACTTACCTTATTGCATAGGAGAGTTTGTTTGGACAGGATTCGATTATCTGGGTGAACCGACTCCCTATTATACAGATTGGCCCAGTCATTCTTCACTATTTGGAATTATCGATTTAGCAGGGCTGCCCAAAGACCGTTATTATCTCTATCGTAGTCACTGGAATAAAGAACAGGAAACACTTCACATTCTTCCTCACTGGAATTGGAAAGGACGAGAGGGAGAGATAACTCCTGTCTTTGTATATACCAACTATCCTTCAGCCGAATTATTCATCAACGGAAAGAGCCAAGGGAAACGTACCAAAGACCTTTCCGTAACCATTGATAATAGTGCTGACTCTGTTTCCATCATGAACTTGAAACGTCAGAGCCGTTACCGCCTAATGTGGATGGATACAAAATATGAGCCAGGCACGGTGAAAGTCGTGGCTTATAATGCTGACGGGAAAGCTGTAGCTGAAAAAGAACTCCATACAGCCGGTAAACCGGATCATATTGAATTGGTAGCTGATCGTAATGTAATCAAGGCGGATGGAAAAGATCTATCTTTTGTGACAGTGCGAGTGGTAGATAGAGACGGTAATTTGTGTCCGGATGCCTCACATGAAATCAGTTTCAAAGTGAAGGGAGAGGGTAGTTACCGTGCAGGAGCTAATGGTAATGCAGCTTCCTTGGAATCTTTCCAGCGTCCGAAGATGAAAGTCTTCAGTGGTATGATGACTGCTATTGTATCTTCGACAGAGCAGCCAGGCAAAATAACCCTTGAAGCTACGGGTAAAGGCTTGAAAAAAGGAGTCTTAATCATTGAAAGCCGTCAGGAAGCTAAGAAGTAAGAAATATCGTTGTAATATGTGTAATTCCTCTAAGTGTTTCATTGCGATACACTTAGAGGAATTTTTGTTTAAGCAGGCAGGAGTTTAACATCTTTGCAGGCAAAATAAAAGCTGTAAAAGTATGTTCTTTTATTAAATTGTATTACTTTTGCATCGTTTTAGTACTGTATCCGTTTCTCTATGAACCTTGGTTCTTATATGGAGATAAGATAAAAAGGCTAAATCCTTAAGAGATGCGCTACTGCTTCATAAATGGATTTCATTTGTGAAAGTCAGGGCGCTTTTGTCTTTTAAGTAAGTGATGAAATAAAAAACAAGGGGTAATGGGTGATAATGAATGATTTGGACAAAGAACGACAAACAGAGGGAAGGAAGGCATGGTATGCTGTACAAACCTTCTATTGTAAAGAAGAACATTTGGGGAAATATTTGGAAAAAAAAGGGGTAAATTATTTTATTCCGATGCGATATATTGAGCATGAGACGCTTGATGGTAAAAAGCATCGGAAACTGACTCCAGCTGTACACAATCTGCTGTTTATCGAGAAAGAATTTACGGAAAAAGAACTATTAGAAAGGGTAAAAGATTGTACTATACCTTTTTTGCTTGTTCGTGACCGGAGTACACGGCGGTGTTATGAGATTCCAGACTGTGAGATGTTGGAATTCCGTGCCGTATGCGATCCTAATTATAAAGGAACTCTTTATGTCGATACAGTAACAGCAGAAGCCCGTCCCGGACAAGCAGTTCGGGTGATCCGTGGCCCGTTTGCCGGACTTGAAGGCAAACTCACGCAATACAAGAAGAGCTATTACGTAGTTGTTACGTTAGCTACTATCGGCGTCATGCTACATATTCCCAAGTGGTATTGCGAAAAAATCAACTAATCATAACATTACGATCATCTGCTCAACACCTTGTTGTCGGACACTTCATGTTTGACCTTTAGAACTGTTTTTTTAATCTCGGAAGGTAATCTATTTATTTAATAAAATATTCATTTTTTTGAGTGGAAGGATATATACCCTGCCACTCAAATCTTGAGTACTAATAACAAATCAATGAAAGGAATTGTTTTAGCCGGTGGTTCAGGTACTCGTTTGTATCCGATCACAAAAGGAGTGAGCAAACAACTGCTCCCTATCTTTGATAAGCCAATGATTTATTATCCTATTTCGGTATTGATGTTGGCTGGTATACGTGAGATTCTGATAATTTCTACTCCTTATGATCTTCCGGGCTTTAAACGTCTTTTAGGAGATGGCTCTGATTATGGTGTACGTTTTGAATATGCAGAGCAACCTTCTCCGGATGGATTGGCTCAAGCATTTATTATCGGAGAAGAATTTATCGGTAACGATTCCGTTTGTCTGGTACTAGGTGATAATATTTTCTATGGTCAGGGTTTCACCCATATGCTGAAAGAAGCTGTGCATACTGCAGAAGAAGAGAATAAAGCTACTGTTTTCGGATACTGGGTTGCCGATTCTGAACGTTATGGTGTTGCTGAATTTGATAAAATAGGGAATGTTCTGAGTATAGAAGAAAAACCTGTTCAGCCAAAATCTAATTATGCAGTAGTCGGTCTTTATTTCTATCCGAATAAAGTGGTGGAAGTAGCTAAAAATATCACGCCGTCATTGCGTGGTGAATTAGAGATTACGACAGTGAATCAGCAATTCCTGAATGATCAGGAACTTAAAGTGCAGCTGCTAGGTCGTGGATTCGCTTGGCTGGATACAGGAACTCATGATTCTTTATCTGAAGCCAGTACTTTTATTGAAGTTATTGAGAAACGTCAAGGGTTGAAGGTAGCATGCTTGGAAGGTATTGCCTTACGTCATGGATGGATTACTACTGATAAAATGCGCGAACTGGCCCAGCCTATGCTAAAGAATCAGTATGGACAATATTTGTTAAAGGTAATTGATGAGTTAACACAGAAATAAACTTAATACTTAATTTTCAAAATAATCACAGTGGAAGTTATTAAAACAGCTATAGAAGGTGTGTTCATTATTGAACCTCGTTTGTTTAAGGATGATCGTGGCTATTTCTTTGAATCTTTCTCGCAACGGGAATTTAACGAGAAAGTTCGTAAAGTGAATTTTGTACAAGATAATGAGAGTAAGTCTAGTTATGGGGTGCTACGAGGTTTACATTTTCAGAAGCCTCCTTATGCACAAAGTAAATTAGTTCGTGTTATTAAAGGTGCTGTTTTGGATGTTGCGGTAGATATTCGCAAAGGCTCACCAACGTTTGGAAAGTATGTGTCTGTAGAACTGACAGAAGATAATCATCGTCAATTTTTTATTCCTCGTGGTTTTGCTCATGGATTCAGTGTGCTGACGGATGAAGTTATTTTTCAATATAAATGTGATAATTTCTATGCTCCGCAAAGTGAAGGGGCTTTGGCATGGGATGATCCTGATTTGGGTATTGATTGGAGAGTTCCGGCAAATGAGATTGTTTTGTCTGAGAAGGATAATCATCATGAATTATTGAAAGATGCTTCTTGGTTGTTTAACTATAATGAAAGTCTATATTAAATAATGAATATTCTAGTAACTGGAGCTAATGGGCAGCTTGGTAATGAAATGCGATGCATAGCAGCTACAAGTTTGAATAATTATATATTTACTGATGTTGCAGAGTTGGATATTACAGATTTAGATGCTATTCGTAATATGATACATTTGGATAATATAAAGGTAATTGTTAACTGTGCTGCTTATACGAATGTAGATAAAGCAGAAGATGATTATGATATGGCAGACTTATTGAATAATAAAGCTGTAGAGAATTTGGCTATTGCTGCAAAAGAAGTTAATGCTACTTTAATTCATATTTCGACTGATTATGTATTTCAAGGTGATAAGAATATGCCATGTGGAGAAGACTGTGAAACTAATCCTTTAGGTATTTATGGTAAAACAAAAAGAGCAGGAGAACAAAGCATCCAACGTGTGGGCTGTAATTATTTGATTTTTCGTACAGCTTGGCTGTATTCTCAATTTGGTAAGAATTTTGTTAAGACTATGCGACAGTTAACCGCTGATAAAGATAAATTGAGAGTTGTTTTTGATCAGATTGGTACACCTACATATGCAAAAGATTTGGCTGATATTATTTATAGAGTGATTGAGGGGGATCAATATCACAAACAAGGTATCTATCATTTCAGTAATGAGGGTGTTTGTTCATGGTATGATTTTGCTAAAGAAATCTGTGAATTGAGTGGAAATAGTTGTGATATTCAACCTTGCCATAGTGATGAATTTCCTAGTAAAGTAAAACGTCCTCATTTCTCAGTATTAGATAAAACAAAATTGAAGCTGGCTTTTGGTGTAGAGATTCCTTATTGGAAAGATTCTCTTGTGAAATGTATTAATGAACTTAAAGAAAATAATTAATCATGAAATTCTCAAGAAATATAATGATCACTGGTGGTGCTGGTTTCATTGGTAGTCATGTTGTCCGTCTGTTTGTGAATAAATATCCCAGCTATCGTATTATCAATTTGGATAAATTGACTTATGCTGGAAACTTAGCTAATCTGAAAGATATTGAAGATAAGCCTAATTATGTTTTTGTAAAGGCTGATATCTGTGATTTTGAAAAAATGATAGAGTTGTTTAGTGAGTATAAGATAGATGGGGTTATTCACTTGGCTGCTGAAAGTCATGTAGATCGTAGTATTAATGATCCTTTTACTTTTGCTCGTACGAATGTAATGGGAACCCTTTCTCTGCTTCAAGCGGCTAAATTAACTTGGGAGTCTCTTTCTGAAGGTTATGAAGGCAAGCGTTTTTATCATATATCTACAGATGAAGTTTATGGTGCATTGGATTTAACGAATCCTAGTGGCAATAAGGACGGTAGGGGACCTTATGGTCATGATTTTTTTAAGGAAACCACGAGGTATAGTCCACACAGTCCGTATTCTGCTTCTAAAGCAAGTAGTGATCATTTTGTACGTGCTTTTCACGACACTTATAATATGCCTACAATTGTAACGAATTGTTCCAATAATTATGGCCCTTACCAATTTCCTGAAAAACTTATACCATTATTCATCAATAATATTCGCTGTCGTAAACCATTGCCCGTGTATGGCAAAGGAGAAAATGTTCGTGATTGGTTGTATGTAATCGACCATGTTCGGGGCATTGATCTTATTTTTCACAAAGGTAAAATAGCAGAGACATATAATATTGGTGGGTTCAATGAATGGAAGAATATAGATATTATTAAGGTTCTTATTAAAACTGTTGATAGGTTACTAGGTTATCCCGAAGGTTATTCCTTAGATTTAATTACATATGTTTCTGATCGAAAGGGGCACGATCTACGCTATGCAATTGACTCCGCTAAGCTGAAACAAGAGTTAGGCTGGGAGCCGAGTTTGCAGTTTGAAGAAGGTCTCGAAAGGACTGTGAGATGGTATTTAGATAATGAGGTATGGATGGACAATGTGACAAGTGGTGATTATCAGGAGTATTACGATTCCATATATAGGAATGAATGAATATTCTCTTTTATATAGAGCCTTTTTATTCACATAATAATTAAAGTACTAATATGAAAAATAGCTTTTGATGTTGTAAACATCTAAAGTTGGAGTTGGATACGAAGTTCCGGATATTTACTGAATAATTGTTTTATATTTGATAACTACTAATTACAATAATAAGCGAATAGCTAAGAATACTTTTCTTCTCTATTTCCGTATGTTATTTACCATGATGGTATCATTGTATACTAGCCGTGTGGTACTAGCTACGTTGGGGGTTGAAGATTTTGGTATTTATAATGTGGTAGGGGGAGTAGTAACTATGTTTGCTATTATATCTACCTCATTGTCTTCTGCCATTAGTCGCTTTATAACTATTGAGTTGGGCAAAGGTGATCTACGAAGACTGAAGACGGTATTTTCTACAGCAGTAGTTATACAGTTTTTAATGGCTTTAGTGGTCGTTATACTTGCTGAGCTTATAGGAGTGTGGTTTCTTAATAATAAAATGAATATACCCGAAGTTCGTATGAATGCGGCAAATTGGGTGCTTCAGTTCTCAATTTTTACCTTTGGAGTCAATTTGATTTGTATTCCCTTTAATGCTTTAATTATTGCACACGAACGAATGTCTGCATTTGCTTATGTTAGTATTCTGGAGGTGTCACTTAAACTCTTAATTGTTTATTTATTAGTATTAATGTCAGTAGATAAATTGATTGTTTATGGGGCTTTGTTGTTGGTGGTAGCAATTGTTATAACCTTTGCTTATTTTATATATTGTAGGCGACATTTTAAGGAATGTAAATGTTTTTGTCGAATCGATAGATTCCTATTGAAAAGAATGTTGAGCTTTTCGGGTTGGAATTTTATAGGGGCATCTTCAGCAATCCTTAGAGATCAAGGCGTAAATATTGCTATAAATCTTTTTTGTGGTCCAACTGTCAATGCTGCAAGAGGGATGGCTGTACAGGTTAATCATGCAATTAATAGTTTCGCTCAAAACTTTATGACAGCATTAAATCCACAGATAACAAAATCATTTGCTGTAGGTGATAGTAAATACATGTTTACTTTGATTTTTCAGGGGGCAAGATTATCTTTTTATATGTTACTATTTTTGTCATTACCAGTACTCATGAGTACAGAATATATATTATCAATATGGTTAAAAATTGTTCCTGATTATACAATCATATTTGTCCGTTTAGTCTTGATCTTTGCCATGTGTGAATCAATATCAAATCCTTTGATTACTGCGATGCTGGCAACAGGCAGTATTAGAAATTACCAAATAGTTGTAGGCGGTATGCAAATGATGAATTTTCCTATTTCATATATATTGTTAGAACGAGGTTATGCACCAGAAATTACTCTTTATGTGGCTATTGGTATATCATTATGTTGTTTGGCACTTCGTTTATTTATGCTTCGTAGTATGATACAATTGCCTGTTAAAAGCTATATGAAGAATGTTTTCTTTAATATATGTGCTGTGACGATATTTTCAGTTGCAATTCCCTATTTAATCTCATTACGATTACAATCATCATTTTATTCGTTCTTGATCTTATCTTTCTCATGTATCATATGCTCATTTATGGCTATCTTTTTTGTGGGTTGCAAAGCAAGTGAAAGAGTATTTGTCGTTGATCAAGTGCGTAAGCTTATAAAAAATAACTTGTAATCATATCAAATAAGCTGTTGAGGATCATGATAAAAATAAAAAAATCAGAGGATTGTTGTGGATGTTCTGCATGCTTGTCAATCTGCAATCATAATGCGATAGTTTTTAAGGAAGATGTGGAAGGTTTTAAATATCCTATGATTGAGGAAGGTAAATGCATCAATTGTGGACTTTGTGAGATGGCTTGTCCTATTCTTTATAGAAAGGTGAAGGATATAAGGCCAACTCCAAAAGCATATTTTGCAGCTCGCCATAAAAATATTGTAACGTTACGGAACAGTTCTAGTGGTGGTGCTTTTACAGCTATTGCAGGATCTGTAATAGAATTGGGAGGGGTTGTTTGTGGTGTAGAATATGATAACGATGGAGTAGTGAGACATAGCTTTTCGGAAACGATGGAAGGTATAAGGAGTTTTATGGGGTCAAAATATGTCCAGAGTGAAATTCAAGGTGTTTACAATCAGATAAAGACTTATTTAAAAAGCGATCGCTGGGTTTTGTTTACAGGTTCTCCTTGTCAAGTAGAAGGGCTTAAGCTTTTTTTACGTAAACCATATGAGAATTTACTAACGGTTGATTTAGTTTGCCATGCTGTTCCTAGTCCACTTATATATAAGCAATATATAAATATGTGTTCGACGAAACTTGGCCAAAAGGTCATGTCTATCAACATGAGGTACAAACAAACTTATGGGTGGAGTCATCGCTTCTCTTATTGTTTTTATTTTGAAAACGGCCAGAAAGCTGTCGATCCTGTTTGGGTAGTTAATTGGGGAAAAATATTTTTTTCTCAAATGATAAATCGTCCTTCTTGTCACTCTTGTAAGTATTCTAACTTGGACCGTCCTGGAGATTTTACAATAGCTGATTTTTGGGACGACAAGAAGAATCGCCCGGATTTGTATTCATGTGAAGGTACTTCATTATTAATGGTGAATACTAATATGGGGTTAGACTTGATAAACAAACTTTACGATTCTATTGATTTGTGGAAGATAACGAAAGATGAAGCTATGCAGCCATGCTTAATTCGCCCTACATGTTCTAATCAAAGACGACAAGAGTTTTGGGAATTTTATCTTTTAAGAGGGTTTGATGCTGCATATAAGAAGTATTTTGGTGATAGCAAATATGTTATCACTAAAAAAATAGTGAAACAAATTATTAAAAGAGTATTAAGAAAACTCCAATAATAGCCAAGCTATTTATGGGTGAACAAAAAATCAAATAAATGTCAGAATTACAAATATTGATATTTAACGCTGCTGTCTTTTCTATATTAGCAGTTTACCACTATTGGAAAAATAGGAAGTTAAATATCGCTTTCTATATATTGGCATATTATTCGATTTGTGCATGGGGAGCATTACTGTATCATGAGCACGAGTTGTTTCATTATATGCGGGGGAGGGAGACGTATTCAATTATACCATTTTTATATCTTATACCTGTTATTTTTCTTTTTGCATATCCTATTATCAGATATGATAATACTAGAATCACTCGAATTGAAACGTTAAATTCTAACTTCTTCATAAATTTGGTTTGGATACTTCTTTTTATTCAGATAGTGTTATATATTATTTTATTTCCTTCATTTTTAAAAGCAATACTTTCTTCAAATATTGGTGATTATCGTAATGATACATATGATGAATCTGAGATTGTACAATTTCCAAATTATTTTTTTAACATATTATGTCGTCTATATATGGGCGCACGCAATGTTGTTATTTTGATTGCCGCTTACGGTTTACTTGTCATAAAAACACATAGAAAACTTCTTAAGATATTTCTCGTCACTTCTTTATGTTTTCCTGTATATATGTTTACAGCATATGCAAGTAGAGCCGTAATGATAATGACATTTTTCTTTTTAGTTTTTCTTTTTGTGTTTCTATCTGTTTTTATGAATGTAGGATTGAAAAAAAAGATTGTATCTTATTTAATCTTAATCTTAGTTCCTATTTCTTCAGCCTTTATTCTTATATCCAACTCTCGTTTTGGTAATCTTGCCACTTATATGTTTTATCGGTATTTAGGAGAGTCTTTTAATAATTATAATACACATTTTTTCTATGAGTTAAAAGGTAATACATGGGGAGAGGCATATTTTGTTTTTTTTCGTAAGCTTATGGGAATTTCCTCAAATTTTAAAACAACACGTGAAAAATGGGAGTGGCTTGATAATATTACAGGTGTTGACACCCATGTATTCTATACATTTGTAGGCGGTCTGAATATTGAGTTTGGTTTTGTTGGCACTATTGTTATTGGTTTGCTTTTATCGTTTTTTATGGTAAAGAAAATGCGACCTTACAATGTACTGACACTGCCTAAGTTCATAGCTTTGGGAATGTTAGCCTACACACTGATCAATGGTGTTTTTTTCTTTGTTCTTCAAGGGGATTGGGGGAATCTTGAAATTTTGTTTACTCTTTTTTTCTGCTTTTTATTTAGTAAGTATCGGACAAGAAAATATATTAATAAATAATGAAGATCGGAATTCTAACATTTGCTAATGTCCCTAATTTTGGGGCTAATTTACAAGCACTATCTACGATAAGCTATCTACAGAATCACGGATATAATCCTATTTTGATTAAGTGGGAGCCAGAAGATTTTGAAGCTCGTTTCACAAGTATTAAAACTCAGAAGCAACCACAAGAGCATTTTCATTTTGTAGAGAAATATCTTCCGCAGACCAAAATATGTCGTAATGATGATGATATTTGTCAAGTGATAAAGGATGAAAAAATAGAAGGTATAATTATTGGCAGTGATGCAGTTCTTCAGTGTTCGTCTTTTTGGGGTAGATTGGATTTTCCAACCAAAACAGTTGTACGTGTTAATAAAACTACATCTGAACGTGAGTATCCTAATGCTTTTTGGGGTACATTTTATGATAAACTTGGGTCTAAAATTCCAATGGTGATTATGTCTGCATCATCACAGAATGCGAAATATAGATTGATAGCGCGTTCGGTAAAGCATAAAATGAGTAATAATTTGTCTCACTTCGAATATATTTCGGTTCGAGATATATGGACTCGTGATATGATTACTTATATAACAAAAGGGGCAATAATACCAAATATAACTCCCGATCCAGTATTTGCCTTTAATTATAATTGTGCTAAATTCATTCCTTCAAAAGAAGATATTCTTTTAAAATATCATTTGCCTGAAAATTATGTTCTTGTAAGCATGAAATGTAGAATGCTTGATAATATGCTATGGATGGATAAATTAAAATCAGAAATGAAAAAGCTATATTTAGAATGTGTTGCTCTTCCTATGCCGACTGGTATTGGGTTTAAGCATAATTTTGATTTTTCTATTACTACTCCGCTACCTCCATTAGATTGGTATGCCTTGATAAAATATGCTAAAGGATATATTGGGGAAAATATGCATCCTATTGTTGTGGCTCTACATAATGCAGTACCATGTTTTTGTTTTGATACCTATGGTGTACTTAAATATGCACGTTGTGTATGTGTCGAAGAATCGAGTAAAATTTATGATATTATGTCACGTTTTTCTTTACTTGATAATCGTATCAATGCGTATTCTCGCTTTTGGAAATGTCCACCTGTTGATATTGTGATTAATCGAATATTACATTTTGATGTAATAGCATGTCAAAAAACAGCTTTGAATTATTATAATAACTATGAGCAAATGATGAGTTCTATTTTGGAAGTTTTTAAGTCTAAATAATGTTTTATGAAATATCTTATTACATTGCCATGGATGCCTTATCCTGCTACAGACGGAGGAAAGCAGGGGTCGTTTAATATGTTAATGGAGTTGCAGAATATGATAGATATAACTTTGATCTATCCTGTATTCTTTAAGAAACAAATGGCCTGTCAATATTTGTTGGAAAAACAATTACCAAAGGTTAAAGTTTACCCTTTTGAATATTATAAAAATAAAGATGGCATCAAGTCGCAATACTCATTATTTCGTCTGCACCGTATTATAACCCGGAAATTTTTGAAACAGCCATATTTGGCTACACCTATATATAAAGATGCTTATATTGATTTTGTAAATGAAATTATAAAAAAAGAGCGGATTGATATTGTTCAAAATGAATATTTTGAACAGCTATATATGGTTTATGCTATTCCTAATACTGTAAAGAAGGTGTTCATTCAACATGAAATTCAATACATTGCTAAGGAACGTCTGATTCAGCAGCGTGAATATCCTTCTAGCGTACGCTATTTAGCCACGATGCAACGGATACAGGAAATTAATGCGTTAAATGAATACGACCAAGTAATAACAATGACTGATATTGATAAGAATATCCTGATGTGTGATGGGGTAAGAGCACCTATTTCAGCTTCTCCTTCCTTTATTCCTTTACCTGATAATATAGCATATAAGGAATGTGAACGGAGTAGTATCTGTTTTATTGGTGGTTCTGGTCATAATCCAAACTTGAATGGAGTTACTTGGTTCTTAGATAATGTTTGGTCTTTGATACTCAAAGAAAATCCCAATTTTACTTTTAAAATTATAGGAAAATGGGATGAGAAAATTAAAACAGAATATCAGAAGAAGTATAGAAATTTGTTTTTTTGTGGCTTTGTAGATAACTTGGCTATGGTTATATCTGAATGTATTATGGTAATACCTATTTTAATAGGTAGCGGTATTCGTATGAAAATATTAGAATCGGTCAATTTCTATTCGCCTTTCGTTACTACCACAGTAGGTGTAGAAGGACTTGATTTTATAAATGGAAAAGAGTGTATCATAGCTGATGAGCCTCAAGCTTTTGCTACTGGTGTTTTAAAAATAGCAACAGATAAGGTTTTACAACATAATCTGACAAAAGCTGCTCATGAGAAACTAATGGAGATGTATTCACCGGAAGCTTCTGTACAGCGGCGCCTGAATATTTATAATGAAATGTTGAAACGATAATGAGATTATGAATTTATCGGTTGTTCTGTTTATACTAATAGTTGTATTTATTAAGTATTGGTTACTGCTATTTACTTCTCCTTTACTAATGGCTTATTGTTGGCTGCATCGTCGCAAAAACATGGCTAATCCTGAAGGTGAGGTGAGTGAAATTAGGGATTCTGGCATTACTTCTTCTTCTTGTTCTAAAAAATTGTTCAAACGAATAGATAAAAGAGGATTGATCAATATTGTGGATGGTTATTTTCGTTGGATGATCAAAATAATTTCGGATATTCCTTCACATCATATACGTGATTTCTTTTACAAGTATATTTTCTTGGTAAAAATGGAAAAGAATTCAGTATTATATTATGGAAGTGAAATTCGTGCACCATGGATGTTGATGATAGGAAAAGGTTCTGTCGTTGGAGATAATAGTATTCTGGATGCGAGGCGTGGAGGAATCTATATCGGTGAAAACGTTAATATTGCTTCTAATGTTTCTCTTTGGACAGGTGGTCATGATTATAATGATCCATACTTTCGATCTATGAAAACGAATCGTGGTCCTATTTATATAAAGAACCGTGTATGGATTGGCCCTAATGTAACAATTTTGCATAGTGTTACTATTGGGGAGGGAGCAGTGATAGCAGCTGGTGCCGTAGTTACTAAGGATATTCCGCCTTTTACTATATGTGGAGGAATACCAGCAAAAGTTTTGGCGCAACGTTCTATTGATTTGCGGTATACTTTGGGAGGGACATATCTTCATTTTCTATAAAGTTGATTAATGAAAAAATTAGCAATTGTAATACCTGCCTATAAGGTAGACTTCTTTGAGACTGTATTATTCTCTTTAGCGCAACAGACATGTAAAGATTTCACTGTTTATATTGGTGAGGATTGTAGTAGAGATGATTTTAAGAGTCTTATAGAACAATATTCGAAGCAATTGGATATTGTTTATAGAAGATTTGAAGTGAATTTTGGTGGGCATGATCTCGTTGCACAATGGAACCGTTGTATACAACTGACACAGAATGAGCCTTGGCTGTGGCTGTTTTCTGATGATGATATTATGGGGCCTCGTTGTGTAGAATATTTTTTTAATACAATAGCAATAGATAATGGAGCTTTTGACATTTATCATTTTGATGTAAAGATTGTTGATTGCGAAAATCAGATAGTGAGAATTCCAACTGTTTATCCATCGGTGATAGATAGTGAGACTTTTTATCGTCGGAAAGCGTCGGCTCGGTTAGATAGTTTTGTAGTAGAGTATATTTTTCTAAGGGATATTTATAATTGTACAGGTGGTTTTCAGCACTTTGATTTAGCATGGGGAAGTGATATAGCTACATGGGTGAAAATAGGAGCTGATAAAGGTATTAAAACTATTTCTGGAGATTATGTATATTGGCGTAAGAGCAAAAAAAATATAACACCTAATATGGATAATAAAATGGTGCTCCGGAAGCTTACTGCTGATATTGAGTTTACTCATTGGATAAATGAGTTCTTTCATAAATCATCTGTCTACCGATTTACAAAGTATGCTTTTTTTCGTTTAGTGGTACATTATTCTCAAGCAATCTCAAAATCTCAAATACGCCTCTTATTAGATAAGGCGGTTGGAAAAAATATTATTTCCTTCAATGATGCATTTATCATTAATTGGACATATCGTTTCATTCAGCTAGCTAAAAGAGTAAAGGATGTTCTATATTTTTGACTATATGAATAATTTATATATTTCAATAAAATGATTGTAAGAAGTAAAGCGCCATTACGTCTGGGATTGGCTGGTGGTGGAAGTGATGTATCACCTTATAGTGATATTTATGGAGGGTTGATTCTCAATGCAACAATTAATTTATATGCTTATTGTACTATTGAAGAGACCAACAGCGGTAGGATTGAGATTAATGCTTATGATGCACAATGTTGCAAAAGTTACCTTTCTATGTCTCAATTAGAGATTGATGGAGAAGCAAGTCTCATAAAAGGTGTGTATAACCGTATTATTCGTGATTATAGGCTTGAGCCTAAGTCATTCAAAATAACAACTTATAATGATGCGCCTGCTGGATCAGGATTAGGAACATCCTCTACTATGGTTGTTTGTATATTAAAGGCTTTTATTGAGTGGTTGTCACTTCCTTTAGGAGATTACGAGACGTCGCGTCTAGCTTATGAAATTGAACGTAAGGATTTGGGATTGAGTGGTGGTAAGCAAGATCAATATGCAGCAGCTTTTGGGGGATTCAATTATATGGAATTCTTGCAAAATGATTTGGTGATTGTTAATCCGCTAAAAATGAAACGTTGGATTGTGGATGAATTAGAGTCAAGTATGGTTCTATATTTTACAGGTCGTTCTCGCTCTTCTGCTGCTATTATTAATGAGCAGAAGAAAAATACGAGCGAAGGTAATCAAACCGCTATAGAGGCGATGCATAAGATTAAACAGAGTGCTATTGATACTAAATTAGCCTTGTTGAAGGGGGATGTTGGGGAGTTTGCTCGTATTTTGGGTGAAGGATGGGAAAATAAGAAGAAGATGGCTGGCGCCATTACTAATCCGATGATTCAAGAAGCTTTTGATGTAGCCACTGGTGCCGGTGCTATGGCCGGTAAGGTTAGTGGAGCAGGTGGGGGAGGATTTATCATGTTTGTGGTTGAGCCGACACGTAAAGAAGAAGTGGTACGGGCTTTAAATAATTTGAATGGTTTTGTTATGCCATTTCAGTTTATTGATGACGGTGCACACGGATGGAAGATTTATTCAACAGATAAAGTTCAGAAATAGATATAGCATAAGTATGGAAAGTATTGATATTGTAAGAAAACAAGTAGCGGAGAGTGAGCGAGTGAAAGCGGAACTTTCTAAAAATGAAGAAGTGATAGCGGCTATTGCTAAAGCGGCTGACGTATGTACTGAGGCCTATCGTCGAGGAAATAAAACGATGTTTGCGGGTAATGGGGGGAGTGCAGCTGATGCTCAGCATTTAGTCGGCGAATTTGTGAGTAAGTTTTATTTTGATCGTCCGGGAATTCCTTCAATAGCTTTAACTACGGATACCAGTGTTATTACAGCTATTGGTAATGATTATGGATATGATAAAATATTTGCACGCCAACTCCAGGCACAAGGTGTGGCAGGGGATGTTTTTATTGGTATTTCTACTTCAGGTAATTCGAAAAATATTGTAGATGCCTTGCCTATATGTAAAGAAAAGGGGATTACGACGATTGCTCTTACAGGTATGAAGTCTTGTAAAATGGATGATTTTGATATTGTCATTAAAGTTCCTAGTGCTGAAACCCCTCGTATACAGGAATGTCAAACATTAATAGGACATATTATTTGCTGTATTGTGGAAGAGAATATTTTCGGGGAAGAATATAATAAATAATTTTATGGAAGTTATCATATTAGCTGGTGGATTTGGGACTCGTTTGCGTAGTGTAGTAAATGAAGTACCCAAGTGTATGGCGCCAATAGCAAACAAACCTTTTTTGTGGTATTTACTGAAATATCTTACAAAATTTGATGTATCAAAAGTAATTCTATCTTTGGGTTATTTACGCGGTGTTATTATTGATTGGATTGATGAGTGTAAAGATGAGTTTCCTTTTGCTTTCGAATATGCCGTGGAGGACGAACCATTAGGGACAGGTGGAGGAATAAAACTAGCCTTAAAGAGAACTAGTAAACCTAATATTATTGTTTTGAATGGCGATACATTCTTTGATGTAAATTTGAATGAATTATATGAATGGCATTGTTTATATCCTTCATCAATCACACTGGCATTAAAGCCAATGGAAAACTTTGACCGTTACGGAAATGTACAGATATGTGAAGATACTAATCAGATTAGAAGATTTGATGAGAAAAAATATTGCGAGAAAGGCTTGATTAATGGTGGTATATATATTATCAATACATTAGAACCGATATTCAACAGACTACCGCAGAGATTTTCTTTTGAGACAGGAGTTCTTCAACCCCAATGTTTATTAGGAAAACTTTATGGTGTGGTGCAAAATGGATATTTTATTGATATTGGTATTCCCGAAGATTACGACAAGGCCAATGCGGAATTTTCAGATCTCCTTTTCTAAATAAATCTTTCTATAATGAGACTACAAGATATTGATGTAACTGGTTTTGAAACATTGTTGCTAGATCGTGATGGAGTGGTTAACAGACTTCGTCCAGATGACTATGTGAAAAAATGGGAAGAGTTTGAATTTCTTCCTGGAGTACTTGAAATTTTGAAAGTTTGGAATACCCATTTTAAATATATATTTATAGTGACTAATCAGCGTGGAGTAGGGAAGGAAATTATGAGTGAAGAGGATTTAAAACATATACATGAGCGAATGATTTCTGAAGTTAAGAATTATGGAGGGAGAATAGATAGAATTTATTATTGTACCGCTTTGACGGATTCTGATATTAACCGTAAACCGGGAATAGGTATGTTTCTTCAAATATTGAGAGATTATCCAGATATTGATAAAGCTAAGTGCCTTATGATAGGTGATAGTGATAGTGATATAAAATTTGCTAAGAATTGTGGTATTGTAGGAATTAAAGTTATATGAAAGAGAAAATTTTGTTTTTGACAGCATATGTTCCCAATAAGGCAGCAGCAGGTGAAAAAAACACTATGATAATGCTGAATGATTTAGCTTCATGTTATGATGTTGATTTGATTTATTTTAAATATGATTGGGAAAATGATTATGTGCCCGAAAGAGGAAATGTAAATACGAAACTAACAATTCGTAACTCGATAATGACTAAATTAAAAAATGTTTGCAACTTTCCTTTTGTTCATCCTACTTTTTCTATACGTTTTAATTGGCTGATACTTCGAAGAGTTAGGGATTTGCTTAAAATGAATCATTATAAAGTTGTGATTTTTAATCATAGTAATATGTTCTTGTATGGACGATATATTGATAAACGTATTCCTAAAATATTACTTTGCCATGATGTAATTGCACAACGTGTGCTTCGTTCTTCTTCATATTTAATGCAGAAGATATGTATTTTCTCGGAACGGATGTCCTTGAATCTGCCTAATGCTCATATTTTTTCTTTTTCACAAAAAGATTGTGACCTAATAAAACAGATTTATCATAAGGAAACTAATCTTTGTTTAGACTATATTGATGAACAAATTATTAATAAAAGTCCCGATAAAGTTGAGGATTATTTCACAATGTTTGGCGATTGGCGGCGTAAAGAAAATGCGGAAGGGGCTTTGTGGTTTATTAATACTGTAGGTCCATTATTGAGAAAAAAAGTACATATTAAAATCATAGGACGTGGATTTCCTAATAAAGATGTGAAAAATATAGTTCCGAATTTGAATTTAGATATTCTTGGCTTTGTAGATGATCCATATAAGATTTTATCTCAGAGTAAAGCTTTGATATCCCCATTGTTTACAGGGGCAGGTATTAAAGTCAAGGTTATAGAAGCTTTGGCATGTGGCATTCCTGTTATTGGAACTGATATTGCTTTTGAAGGTCTTCCTCCTTTATTTAATTCCTTTATGCTCATTGCTGAGACGCCAAAGGATTATATTAGATGTATGGAATGTCTCAATATGAATATAGATGAAAGAATAAAAACGAAAGAAATGTTTATTAAGACATATCAATCGGATTCCATAACAAACTATATTAAAAGGATTTGAGTGATTTATTGTTGATATGTGTGAGTTTATTGTTTAGTCTTTACTGCCAGATTTAATATAACTACAATCATATAGTGAAAGTCTATATATTTAGTTTAATAGATATATTATTTGGAATTAATTTATTCAATTTTCCTTTGTTAATCCTCGATAAATATGATTGATATTTCTATTATTACGGTCGGTATGAACCATCTTTTATACCTTAAAGTATTATTACGTTCTTTATATAAAGAGAATATTCCTCAAGCAAGTATTGAAATGATTTATGTGGATAATTGTTCATCAGATGGTACTGTTGAATATATCCGACAAAATTATCCTCAAGTAAGGATCGTTGAGAATCAAAAACCTTTAGGATTTGGAGAAAATAATAATAAAGGAGTATTAGCCTCAATAGGGAAATATATTGCTATTATTAATCCGGATATTGTTTTGCATAAAGGGAGTTTAGATTTTCTATATGAATATGTTGAAAAGCATCCTATTATAGGCATTACTGTACCAAAACTATTGAATCCAGATGGGACAGTTCAATATTCTGTGAGAAGTTTTATTACATTAAAAGTTCTGTTCTCTCGATTTTTATCTAAAGGTAATGATCAAACAACCAGTAAGATAGTGAATAAGTATCTTTGTAAAAACATGGATACAACAAAGATACAACCTGTAGATTGGGCTATTGGCGCAGCATTATTTATGCGGAGAGATTTTTATGCTTTTTTAGGCGGGTTTGATCAGAATTATTTTTTATATATGGAAGATGAAGATATTTGTCTTCGATCTTGGAAATGTAATCGTCCTGTCGTTTATTTTCCTGAATCTATAATGACTCATAACCATCTTCGTGGAAGTTCTAAAATCGGTCGAAAGGCGCTTCTTCATTTACAGAGTATGTTTGTTTTCTTTAAGAAACATGGATGTTCGATTGGAAGCTTTTGTTCTAAAATGCAAGCTTGCTCAAAACTAGAATATTATTAGAAGAATAAATGTGGTTTTATAGAAATAATATTAAAATCTATTATATAACATCGTTCTATGCAGGAGATCCAACGTTTTAATAAAGTTTTAAAATCTTGTGTCCTTTTTGGGGATATAATTTTGTTGAATTCATTGCTATGGGGATTTGAACTGGTTTTGGGCAGTCGCTTTTATTCTGGTAATTTAACTTCTCTTTATCAAGGGATGGTTCTGCTTAGTCTATGCTATCTGGTTTGCAATATTCAATCAGGGGTTATTTTGCATCATCCAGTTGTTCGTCCAGAACAGATTATGATTCGTGTACTTCGTAATATGGTTCCTTTTATTTTATTTTCCATTTGCTTTTTGTCTCTTTTCCATTTTGAATTTTTCCGCTCTCGGTTGTTCGGATTGTTTTATGTTGCTTTACTGATCATCTTGATTTGTTATCGTCTTGCTTTTCGTTATTTTTTGGAGCTTTATCGTGAAAAAGGAGGAAATGTTCGCATGGTTGTATTGGTGGGCAGTCACGAGAATATGCAGGAACTTTACCATTCAATGACAGATGATCCAACTTCAGGCTACCGTGTAATGGGATATTTTGAAGATTCCCCATCCGATTATTATCCGGAAGAAGTTGCATATTTGGGACAGCCGAAAGAGGCGATTGAGTATTTAGAAAGAAATTCAGGTAAAATTGCACAACTCTACTGTAGTCTTCCTTCTGTACGGAGTGCGGAGATTGTTCCGATCATTAATTATTGCGAGAACCACTTGGTGCGTTTTTTTAGTGTTCCCAATGTCCGTAACTATTTAAAGCGCAGGATGTATTTTGATTTATTAGGTAATGTACCAGTATTATCTATTCGTCGTGAACCATTGGAACTTCGTGAGAATCGTGTTTTAAAACGATTTTTTGATATAATATTTTCATTGATATTCTTGTGTACTATTTTCCCTTTTGTTTATATAATAATAGGGATTGCTATTAAAATCAGCTCGCCGGGGCCCATTTTTTTTAAACAGAAACGTAGTGGTGAAGACGGTCGTGAATTTTGGTGTTACAAATTTCGTTCTATGCGAGTAAATGCACAATGTGATGTTCTTCAAGCTACAGCAAATGATCCTCGTAAAACACGTATAGGTGAGTTTATTCGTAAAACGAGTATTGATGAATTGCCTCAGTTTATTAATGTATTGATGGGTGATATGTCTGTTGTTGGTCCTCGCCCCCATATGCTGAAACATACAGAGGAATATGCCCAAGTGATTAATAAATTTATGGTTCGTCATTTTGTGAAGCCTGGTATAACTGGTTGGGCGCAAGTAACAGGCTATCGTGGAGAGACTAAAGAACTTTGGCAAATGGAAGGACGGGTTAGTCGTGATATTTGGTATATTGAGCATTGGACGTTTATGCTTGATTTGTATATTATTTATAAAACAGTATATAATGCTATTCATGGAGAAAAAGAAGCGTATTAATTAGTAATAAAACAACAAAGTATAAAAGAATAGATATCTAATTCATCACAGTTATGAGAATATTGAATAAATTGATTTTTGTAGTGTTACTGCCTTTTCTGTTTACGGCCTGCCAGTCCTACAAGAAAGTACCTTATTTGCAGGATACAGAAGTAGTAAATCAAATAGAACAGAAAGAGAATTTGTATGATGCAAAGATCATGCCTAAAGATTTGTTGACTATCGTAGTTTCCTGTACTAGTCCGGAGTTGGCTGCACCATTTAATTTGACAGTTGCCAGTCCAACAAATTTGTCTGTTACTAATATTTTAGCTACTACACAACCCGTGTTACAAACTTACTTGGTAGATAATGAAGGAAAGATTTTTTTTCCTGTATTGGGAGAGTTAAAACTAGGTGGTTTGACAAAGAAACAGGCAGAACAAATGGTTGTAGAAAAGTTGAAACCCTATATGAAAGAAACGCCTATCGTTACAGTGCGTATGGTAAATTATAAAATCTCAGTGATAGGTGAAGTCACTCGTCCGGGTACTTTTACTATTTCTAATGAAAAAGTCAATTTATTGGAGGCGCTTGCTATGGCAGGGGATATGACGGTGTATGGCTTGCGGGATAATGTAAAACTGATTCGTGAAGATGCCACAGGTAAGCAAGAAATTATAACTCTTGATTTGAATAAATCAGAAACAATTCTTTCTCCATATTATTGGCTACAGCAAAATGATGTCGTTTATGTAACCCCTAATAAGGCAAAAGCTCGTAACTCGGATATTGGGAATAGTACGAGTCTATGGTTCTCTGCTACATCTATCCTAGTTTCTCTTGCCAGCTTATTATTTAATATTTTAAAATAACGTTTTGAAAAAATGAAAGAAGAAATAGTAAACGAAAGACAGTGTGAAACTGAGGACGAGAAAATAGATATTCAACAATTACTTTTTAAATATATTATTCATTGGCCGTGGTTTGTCGGTGCCGTTTTAGTTTGTCTTATTGGAGCTTGGATATATTTGCGTATGGCCACTCCTGTTTATAATATATCGGCAACAGTTTTGATAAAGGATGACAAAAAAGGTGGCAATACAGGAAGTATGGTAGGACTGGAAGAATTAGGGTTAAGTGGCTTGATTAGTTCTTCTCAGAATATAGATAATGAACTTGAAGTTTTACGTTCAAAGACTTTAGTGAAAGAAGTAATCAATCTGTTAAACTTATATGTATCATATACAGATGAAGATGGATTTCCTTCAAAGAATATGTATAAAACTTCTCCTGTTTTAGTTAGTTTGACTCCGCAAGAAGCTGAGAAACTAACTGATCCTATGGTTGTTGAGATGGCGTTGTATGGAGAAGGTGGTTTGGAGGTAAATGTTACAGTTGGTGATAAAGAATACCAAAAGCATTTTGAGAAATTGCCAGCTGTATTCCCGATGGATGAGGGAACTTTAGCTTTTTTTCAATCGCCAGATTCCTTATCATTGAAGAAAGATACAATGGAAGCGTCTTCAAATATACGGCATATTACGGCTAAGATTAAATCACCTATGAAAGTAGCACGGGCGTATTGTGAAAATCTAAAAATTGAGCCTACTTCTAAAACGACTTCGGTAGCTGTGATTTCATTGAAGAACTCTAGTTTGCAACGTGGGCAAGATTTTATCAATCAATTATTAGAAATGTATAACCGTAATACGAATAATGATAAAAATGAGATTGCTCAAAAGACTGCTGAATTTATAGATGAACGTATTAATATTATTTCTAAGGAGCTTGGGAGTACAGAGGCAAATCTTGAGAATTTTAAACGTAATGCCGGTATTACCGACTTGACTAGTGAAGCGCAAATTGCCTTGACCGGTAACGCCGAGTATGAAAAGAAGAGAGTAGAGAACCGGACACAAATCAGCCTTATTGAAGATTTGCGGAAATATATAAGAGGAAATGAATACGAAGTTCTTCCGGGTAATATAGGCTTGCAAGATCCAGGATTGGTTGCAACGATTGAACGATATAATGAAATGTTAGTTGAACGGAAGCGCTTATTACGTACTTCTACAGAAAATAATCCTACGATTATCAATCTGGATACAAGCATCCGTGCCATGAAGTCGAATGTGCAGGCGACCCTTGACGGATCATTGAAAGGTTTATTAATTACAAAAGCTGATCTTGAACGTGAAGCAAGCCGTTTTTCTCGTCGTATTAGTGATGCTCCCGGACAAGAACGTCAGTTTGTAAGTATTGCCCGTCAACAGGAAATCAAAGCCGGACTGTATTTGATGCTTTTACAAAAGCGTGAGGAGAACGCCATAGCATTGGCAGCTACTGCAAACAATGCAAAAATCATTGATGAAGCTATCGCTGATGATATCCCTGTTTCTCCTAAGCGTAGAATGATTTATCTGATCGCTTTAGTATTAGGCATTGGCATCCCCGTAGGCATCATCTACCTGATCGGCCTGACCAAGTTCAAACTCGAAGGTCGTGCAGATGTCGAGAAACTGACAACTATTCCTATCGTCGGTGATATCCCATTAACCGACGAGAAGAACGAAAAAGACGGTTCTATTGCCGTCTTTGAGAATCAGAACAACCTGATGAGCGAGACCTTCCGAAACATCCGTACCAACCTTCAGTTCATGCTTCAGAATGACAAGAAAGTGATTCTTGTGACTTCTACCGTCAGTGGAGAAGGAAAATCATTTATCTCCGCCAATTTAGCCATCAGTCTCTCTTTATTAGGAAAGAAAGTAGTAATCGTAGGGCTTGATATCCGCAAACCGGGATTGAATAAAGTCTTCCGTCTTTCGACGAAAGAGAAGGGGATTACCTTATACCTTGCAAACCCGGAAACAGATTTGATGAGTCTGGTACAACCTTCGGATATTAATCAGAATCTGTATATACTTCCCGGTGGAACGGTTCCTCCTAATCCGACCGAGCTGTTAGCGCGTGATGGTCTGGACAAGGCAATAGAGATATTGAAGAAGAGCTTTGACTATGTGGTTCTGGATACCGCACCGGTAGGTATGGTTACCGATACCTTGTTGATCGGTCGTGTAGCGGACTTGTCCGTCTACGTATGCCGTGCCGACTATACTCATAAAGTAGAGTATACATTGATCAACGAACTTGCCGAAGAAAAGAAACTGCCTAACCTGTGTACTGTAATCAATGGCGTAGACCTGAAACGCAGGAAGTATGGCTACTACTACGGCTACGGTAAATATGGCAAGTACTATGGATATGGCAAACGCTATGGCTACGGATACGGTTACGGACAGGAAAAAGGTGCTAAATCGTAATCCGGTTCTAAGAATAAACCTGAGAATAAACGATAGCCCGTTTCAATCTGATTGACCACAGTATATCCCCCAAGATATAGTCAGTCAGATATAGCCGACCGCTTGATTTTCCCCAATCAAGCGGTTTGTTGTATTCATCTACGTTGACAATATAATTTTTATATCCCATATCAAAGAAAAGCGGGTATCCGGACAACCAGATGCCCGCTTTTTTTGTTATATTTGTATTATCCCTTAAAAAATGATAATTATGAAACAACACTACAGACTTACTATTTGGAGCCTTTTCTTTCTGATCACTTCCAGTGGAAGTGCCTTTGCCCAGAGAAAAACGATCACTCCGATAGACTCTCTGATAACGGTAGGATATGCCACCGGAAGTTTAAAAACCATATCCGGATCAGTGGAGAAAATCACGGAGACACAGATGAATAAAGACCAGATCACGAATCCGCTGGAAGCCATACGCGGACGAGTACCGGGTCTGACCATCCAGCGTGGGACAAACGGTCCCGCCGCCTTAGATGCAGTCCGCCTGCGAGGAACCACCTCATTGACCAGCGGAAACGACCCGCTGATTATCGTCGATGGAGTCTTCGGCGATTTGAGTATGCTTACCTCCATTTATCCTACAGACATAGAGAGCTTCACCATCCTGAAAGACGCTTCCGAAACGGCACAGTACGGATCACGAGGCGCCTCCGGTGTCATCGAAATCACCACCAAGAAGGGCATGAGCGGTAAAACGCAAGTGAGTTATAACGGCATCTTCGGTATATCCACCGTCTATAAGAATCTGAAAATGCTGTCAGCAGATGACTTCCGCTGGGTCGCATCTGAACGTGGCATCTCCATACTGGACAAAGGAAACAACACCGACTTCCAGAAAGAGATAGAACAGACAGGATTGCAACAGAACCACCACATCGCCTTTTATGGAGGCTCGAATGAATCCAGCTACCGTGTCTCCCTCGGTTTCATGGACCGTCAGGGAGTCATACTGAACGAGGACATGAAGAACTTCACCTCTAATATGAACATGACCCAAAGGATGTTCGACGGTTTTCTGAACTGCGAACTGGGCATGTTCGGTTCTATCCAGAAGAATCACAATCTGGTAGACCTTCAGAAAACCTTCTATTCTGCCGCCACTTTCAATCCCACATACCCCAATCACAAAGACCCCGATTCCGGTTCATGGGACGGAATCACTACCGCCAGTCAGATCACGAATCCGTTGGCATGGATGGAAGTACAGGATCATGACGCCACCTCGCATATCAGTACTCACGCTCGTCTGACTTTCAATTTGATGGACGAACTGAAACTGGTTCTCTTCGGTGCTTATACCTATAACATAGTCGAAAATTCCCAATACCTGCCCACCTCCGTCTGGGCGCACGGACAGGCATACAAAGGCACGAAAAAGATGGAATCCCTCCTGGGTAACATGATGCTGACCTACAAGAAAGGCTGGAAGAAGCATTACTTCGACGCGCTGGCACTGGCGGAACTCCAGAAGGAGACATACACCGGATTCTATACCACAGTCACCAACTTCAATACAGATAAATTCGGCTACCACAACCTGCAAGCCGGTGCTCTCCGTCCGTGGGAGGGAACCAACTCGTACTACGAGCAACCGCATCTGGCCTCCTTCATGGGACGCTTCAACTACACCTATGCCGACCGCTACAGTCTGACAATGACCGCCCGTACCGATGCCTCCTCCAAATTCGGAGCCAATCACAAATGGGGATTCTTTCCCTCCGTCTCCGCTGCATGGGTGATCAGTGAGGAAAAGTTCATGAAACGCCTCCCCGTGATTGATAATCTGAAGTTCCGTATAGGTTACGGTTTGGCTGGCAATCAGAGCGGTATCGACTCCTACACCACGCTGAGCCTTGTCAAACCGAACGGAGTGATTCCCGTAGGAAACTCGGCAGCCGTGTCATTGGGAGACTTGCGAAACACGAATCCCGACTTGAAATGGGAAGTGAAACATACCTTCAATACAGGTATTGACCTTGCCATGTTCGGCAACCGCCTGCTGCTCTCCGCCAATTATTACAACTCCAAAACGACGGATATGCTCTACCTCTACAACGTAAGCGTGCCGCCCTTTACCTACAACACCCTGCTGGCGAATATCGGCTCCATGCGCAACAGCGGTCTGGAGATAGCCATCGGCATCACCCCGTTGAAGACGCAGGACATGGAACTGAACATCAATGCCAACATCACCTTCCAGCAGAACAAGTTGCTTTCTCTGAGCGGTATGTACAATGGCGAACTGATTTCCGCCCCCGAATACAAGAGTCTTGCCAGCCTCGACGGAGCCGGCTTTCACGGAGGTTATAACCACATCGTTTACCAAGTAGTAGGCCAGCCGCTGGGTGTCTTCTACCTGCCACGTGCCAACGGACTCGTTTCCGATGGAAACGGCGGCTACACCTATGACATAGCCGATCTCAATGGCGGCGGCGTCAGCCTCGAAGATGGCGAAGACCGCTATGTAGCCGGGCAAGCCGTACCAAAAACGATTCTCGGATCGAACCTCAGTTTCCGCTACAAGCGTTTCGATATTTCAGTACAGATCAACGGCGCCTTCGGACACAAAATATACAACGGAACCTCCCTGACCTATATGAACATGAATATATTCCCCGACTACAATGTGATGCAGGAAGCTCCCGCACGCAATATCAAAGACCAGACCGCCACCGACTACTGGCTGGAAAACGGAGCGTATGTCAATTTCGACTACGTGACACTCGGCTGGAACGTACCGATAGAAAAGGTGCAGAAACTAAAGAAATATGTTCGCTCCCTGCGACTGGCATTTACAGTCAACAACCTTGCGACGATTTCCGGCTATTCAGGTCTTTCGCCCATGATCAACAGCTCGACGGTCAACTCCACTTTGGGGCTGGACGATAAACGCGGATATCCGTTAGCGCGGACTTACACGTTGGGATTGAGTATTAACTTTTAACGGAGGAGGAAAACGATAATGAAAAAGATAAAGCGATATTTGCAGCAGCAAGGATGGTATTTAGAGAGTAAATCTCTATATGATGGAAAAGCAACTCTGCTTGGGGGGAATCTGCTTGAGGGGAAAATGAACCTGAAAAAAACAGTTGTCTTTCTTATTGTGTGCATTACCTTCTTCTCGTGCGACAAGTTTCTGGAAGAGAGTCCCAGAGACAAACTGCCGGAAGATGAAGTCTACAACAATATCTCGGATGTATATCTGAATGCCGTAGCCTCACTTTACACCTACATCGGCGGTTATAGCGACAGTCAGGGATTGCAGGGGACGGGTAGGGGAGTCTATGACCTGAACACCTTCACCACCGACGAAGCCATTATCCCCACCCGTGGCGGCGATTGGTACGACGGCGGCTTTTGGCAAGGTCTGTTCCTGCACCAATGGGGAATAGAAAACGATGCCATCCAAGCCACTTGGGAATATCTTTATAAAGTGGTGATGCTGTCCAACAAATCCCTCGAACGAATAGACAAATTCAGTGCTACCCACGCAGACGCCGAACTTCCCGCCTATCGTGCCGAAGTACGCGCCATGCGGGCGATGTATTACTATTATCTGATGGATCTGTTCGGACGTGTCCCGCTTGTACTTACCTCATCCCCGTCGATGAAAGACGTAGTGCAGAGTGAACGGAAAACGATATTCGACTTTGTATTCAAAGAACTGCAAGAATCCGCCCCTTTGCTGGCCGAAGTCCACAGCAACCAGTCCGGTCCGTATTACGGGCGAATCACCCGTCCCGTAGTTGTTTTCCTCTTGGCAAAACTTGCCTTGAATGCCGAAGTCTATACCGATAACGACTGGACGGACGGCCAGCGTCCCGACGGAAAGAATCTCTTTTTCGAAGTAGACGGCAACCGCCTCAATGCCTGGCAGACGGTTATCGCTTACTGTGACCAACTGCAAGAAATGGGCTATCGTCTGGAACCGGACTACAAAACCAACTTTGCCGTATTCAATGAACCGTCTGTTGAGAATATCTTCACCATCCCGATGAACAAGACCTTGTACACCAACCAGATGCAATACCTTTTCCGTTCCCGCCATTACAATCACGCCAAAGCCTACGGACTGAGCGGTGAAAACGGACCGAGCGCTACTATCGAAGCTCTGGAAACCTTCGGCTATGAAACAGCGCAACAGGACCCGCGTTTCGATATCTGCTATTTTGCCGGAGTCGTATATGATTTAAAAGGAAATATAGTCCGTCTGGACGATGGAACCGTTCTCAAATATTTGCCGTGGAAAGTCGAACTGGATATCTCGAATACTCCCTATGAGCAGACGGCAGGAGCACGCATGAAAAAGTACGAAGTAGACGAAACGGCTACCAAGGACGGTAAACTGATGGAAAACGACATTGTACTGTTCCGTTATGCAGATGTCCTGTTGATGAAGAGCGAAGCAAAGATTCGTAATGGGGAAGACGGAGATGCCGAACTGAACGAAGTACGCGGGCGTGTCAACGCTTCCTCCCGAACGGCTACATTAGAAAATATCCTTGCCGAACGACAGCTCGAACTGGCTTGGGAAGGTTGGCGACGGCAGGATCTGATTCGTTTCGGAGCGTTCACGAGAGCATACAGCAGTCGTCCGCAACTTCCCGATGAGAATAATGGATATACCACCGTATTCCCGATTCCGGAAAAGATACGGGTAATGAATACAAAACTGGAGCAGAATCCGGGATATTAGCTGGTTTCATCCATTTATAATATCCAATACAAACTAAAAGAGTGTGTGTCAAGCCAATAGTAACTAAGATGGGGTGACTATTGACTTTTGACACACACTCTTTATTATATCTCTGTGTGAATGACTATGATCTTAAAAACAGACCCAGCCAAAGAAAGCTAGTCAAAGAAGCTCTTGAACTTCTTGAAGATCTTCTCCTTCACCGACGTACTCGGCTTGAAGTTGTCCGAAGCCTCCATCTTTTCCAGCGTGCTCTTTTCCTCCTTGTTCAATGCTTCCGGCACATAAATGCTGATATTAACCAGCAAATCTCCCGTACCGTAACCATTGACATTCGGCAGACCTTTGCCGCGCAGACGCAGCACTTTTCCCGGTTGAGTACCCGAGTCGATCTTCACTTTCACTTTTCCGTCGATTGTCGGAATCTCCACGGCACCGCCCAGTGCAGCAGTCGGGAAACTCAGCAGCAAGTTATAGATCAGATCATTCTCGTCGCGGATTAAGTCCGGATGCGGTTCTTCCTCTACGAGAATCAGCAAGTCGCCCGGCACACCATTATGCTTTCCGGCATTACCCTTGCCGCCCATTGAGAGCTGCATACCTTCTGCCACTCCGGCAGGAATCTTCACCGTCACTACCTCTTCGCCATATACGATACCGTCGCCGCCACACTCTTTACACTTGTTCTTGATGATCTTACCTTCACCGTTACAAGTAGGACAAGTGGTGCGGGTCTGCATCGTACCCAAAATCGTCTGCTGGTTACGGATCACCGAACCGCTACCTTTACAGGTCGGACAAGTCTCCGAACCGCCGTCGCCTTCGGCCCCCGTGCCATGACAGTGATTACACGGCACATATTTTTTCAGTTTGAATTTCTTTTCTACTCCTGTCGAGATTTCTTTCAAAGTCATCTTTACCTTGACACGTAGATCGCTGCCCCGATAGCGACGTTGCTGTGAACCACCGCCACCGCCACCGAAACCGCTGAACCCTCCGAAGCCGCCGCTGAAACCACCGCCGCGACCTCCGAAGATGTCACCGAACATGGAGAAGATATCATCCATAGACATTCCTTCGCCACCGAAACCACCGAACGGACCTCCGTTGCCCGCCGCACCGCTTACTCCCGCATGACCGAACTGGTCGTAACGCGAACGCTTGTCCGGATTGCTCAACACGTCATACGCTTCGGCAGCCTCCTTGAATTTCTCTTCCGCTTCCTTGTCACCCGGATTTTTGTCGGGGTGATATTGGATCGCTTTTTTGCGGTAGGCTTTTTTAATCTCTTCTACTGTGGCGGTTTTTGTCACCTCCAGCACTTCATAATAGTCTCTTTTTTCTGCCATGCTTCTTAACTAAACTAACTTTTGTATTTACTCCCCAACTACTACTTTCGCGTGACGAATCACCTTGTCATTCAGCGTATATCCCGTCTGTACGCAGTCCAGAATCTTACCTTTCTGCTCTTCCGACGGGGCAGGGATGACGGCAATGGCTTCGTGATAATCGGTATCCAGCGGCTGGTCTTTCGTTTCGATGACCTTCACACCATTCTGTGCCATGACAGCCATGAACTTATTATAAATCAATTCGACACCTTCCTTCACGGCTTTTACGTCTTTGGCAGTTTCCATCGTTTTGATGGCACGTTCAAAGTCGTCGATCACTGGCAGAATGCTGCTGATGCTCTTTTCGCCACCATTCAGAATCAGTTCCGCCTTCTCCTTCATGGTACGTTTGCGGTAATTGTCAAACTCAGCGGACAGGCGCAGATATTTGTCCTTTTGCTCCTCGATGACAGTCTGAGCATCTTCCAGCTCCTTTTCGAGTTGCTCCTCATGAGTCAGGGGAGCGGCCTCTTCTGCCTGATCGTTTTGCGGTTGTTCTTCCGCCGTATCCTTTGTTTCTTCCACATTCAGCTCTTCAGCCATCTTTTCTTTTTCTTTTGGATCCATATCTTATTTTTATTTTTTATTCATAATATCAATTTCCCAAGCAAAAACTTTGCCAATCTGACCGTTTTGCCAAAAAACGTGGCAAAGGTAATACATTTATGCCAGATTGACACATTCCGGATAGCTCATAATTCATTTTAAATGTCTACCTTTGCACGCTCAAATAATAATATAGTAACTGGTAAAATAGTAAATAATAGAAAATGATTACAGTTTCAAACGTTTCGGTGCAGTTTGGTAAAAGAGTCTTGTTTAATGACGTGAACCTGAAATTTACAAGTGGCAACTGCTATGGTATTATCGGCGCGAACGGTGCGGGAAAATCCACCTTCCTCCGTACAATCTACGGAGATCTGGACCCGACGACCGGTACGATTGCCCTGGGACCGGGCGAACGCCTGTCGGTGTTGAGCCAGGACCACTTTAAATGGGATGCTTATACGGTAATGGACACCGTAATGATGGGCCACACCGTGTTGTGGGACATTATGAAGCAGCGTGAAGTATTGTACGCCAAGGAAGACTTCACAGACGAAGACGGACTGAAAGTATCCGAACTGGAAGAGAAATTTGCCGAGCTGGACGGATGGAATGCGGAGAGTGACGCAGCCATGCTGTTGAGCGGTCTGGGCATCAAGGAAGACAAGCATTATACATTGATGGGCGAGCTGAGCGGTAAGGAAAAGGTGCGTGTGATGCTTGCGCAAGCATTGTATGGCAACCCCGACAACCTCCTTCTGGACGAGCCTACCAATGACCTTGATATGGAGACAGTGACCTGGCTGGAAGAATACCTTTCCAACTTCGAGCACACCGTGCTGGTGGTAAGCCACGACCGTCACTTCCTCGACTCCGTATGTACGCACACCGTAGACATCGACTACGGAAAGATCAATATGTTTGCCGGAAACTACAGTTTCTGGTACGAATCTAGTCAGCTGGCGCTCCGTCAGCAGCAGAACCAGAAGGCGAAGGCTGAGGAGAAGAAGAAAGAACTGGAAGAATTTATCCGCCGTTTCAGTGCCAACGTAGCGAAGAGCAAGCAGACCACAAGCCGCAAGAAGATGCTGGAAAAACTGAATGTAGAAGAAATCAAACCTTCTTCACGCAAGTATCCGGGCATCATCTTCACTCCCGAACGCGAGCCGGGAAACCAGATCCTCGAAGTTTCCGGACTGAGCAAGAAGACGGAAGAAGGCGTAGTGCTGTTCAGCGACGTGAACTTCAACATCGAAAAGGGCGACAAAGTGGTATTCCTTTCACGTAACCCGCGTGCGATGACCGCTTTCTTCGAAATCATCAACGGAAACATGAAGCCGGATGCCGGACAGTTCAACTGGGGAGTAACCATCACAACGGCTTACCTGCCTCTGGACAATACGGACTTCTTCAACACTGACCTTAACCTGGTGGACTGGCTGAGCCAGTTCGGCGAAGGTAACGAAGTGTACATGAAGGGCTTCCTCGGACGTATGCTGTTCTCTGGCGAAGAGGTACTAAAGAAAGTCAGCGTACTTTCCGGAGGTGAAAAGATGCGTTGTATGATTGCACGTATGCAGCTACGCAATGCGAACTGTCTGATTCTGGATACTCCGACCAATCACTTGGACCTGGAATCTATTCAGGCTTTCAACAACAACCTGAAGACGTACAAGGGAAATATCCTCTTCTCTTCGCATGACCACGAATTTATTCAGACGGTTGCCAACCGCATTATCGAACTGACTCCGAACGGTATCATCGACAAGATGATGGAATATGACGAATATATCACTTCGGATCATATCAAGGAGTTGAGGGCGAAGATGTACGGTGATAAATAGCGTGTTGTATCAGCCGGATACACTGAATAATGTATAGAAGGTAGTATAAATAGTACCTTACTGTTAAATAAAGGGAAATGCTTGTTGACTGTCGTCACATTGCTTTTCCCTTTCCTTTTGTATATTGAAGTATATAAACTTGTATTGTACTGTTTGTAAAATAAAGTTTATTTAGATGTGTTGCTGAGGGAGAGATCGAAAGTTCCAAAATTCCTCCAGCAAAGTCCAGTAAAGTTCAAAAGTCCACTATAGGATTTTCAGAAAACGGAAATTGGATTAAAAACGAGGAAGAAATGAGCAGAGAAGGACTTGGCGGGCATATTTAAATTTTCCCGGACTAAACCTGCAATCTGATTCCCACCATCTTCAAAAATGTGTCTCCATCATAAGAAAATAACGTGAATAGGATGAATAGTTGTTGTTATTTATTGTTACGTGTGTTGCCGGACGAACCGGAAGATGTTGAACAGTCTTCTTATTTATTCTTGACAATATCAGTCGCACGTATATCGAAGTAGCGTTCGCCATTTTACTATATTACGTTGAACATAATAAAATGGTCAACACCTGCGTGAGAAGCTTTGTCGAAGACACGAAAACGTGCAATCGTCTGACATATCTCGCATCTTTCGGAGAAGCTTAGACAGTTTTTGGGGCTAAAGATTCATGTGTTGCGGGAGAGGAATTAAACTTCTCTAGAAGCGCTGTTTATTATTTAATAAATTAAGGTGTTAATGCTTGAAATATAGTAAGTTATATCGCAGATTGTGTATTCTAAAAATCTAATATGGACTTTCTGGACTTTATTGGACTTTGAAAGGAAGGAAATTCGTGACTTTTCCTTGATTGTCATAAGAAAAAAGAGTTGTGAAAATCGGGAGAAATTATGAAATAAAAGAAAGTTGTGACAAACGAGAAGCTTTTTCTCTCTATGCCAATGACGAAGTGAAATAATTGATCGGTTTTGTCATTCTTTTCTTTCAAATACGCTATGAGCAAATCGAAATTAGCTATTAGCAAAAACAAATTAGCTAATAGCTAATCGAAATATGCTAATAGCTAATTTATTTTCGATCTATCCTCGTATCTTCTACATAGCATAAATCAATGTCCAATGTGGATTATACTTTTTTTATTTCTTATAAATCAACTTGCTCGGCACCCCGTTTCCGAAGAGTTCATCGCCCAGCGTTGTAATCTTATCACCTGTAGCAAGCACATAGCGCAGATTATCGCATCCCATGAACGCTCCGAACTCGATAGCCGTCACGCTGGCAGGCAGCTCAAGTGTTCCGGCAAGCCGTCCGCAGTTGCTGAATACCCGTTGGCCGATGGTCTTGAGGTTATGTGGCAGCTTGATCTTCAGGAGATACTTCTTTTGTGCGAAAGTGAAGTCGGGGATAGTCGTCGCATTTGTTTTAGAAATATCCAGAGATACGAGATTCGGCATATAGTCGCGGATTAGTTTGAAGTCGGCGTTATCCAGTTTCCCTTCGATGGTCAGGAAGTTGATGTCCCTGGGTTGCAGACCAGCTTTCATAATCTCGTCTTCCAGTTTGCCCATTGCGCCTACCTGTATGGTTGTTTCCAGCGGTTCACCTTCTATAAATGCAAAGTGCTCCCATCTGTTCTTAAAACGGTAGACATCACTGCTGCCCAGCGGGATGAAGATGGCGGTCACACTGTCCGCCAGCGCTTCCGGCAGCAGATTAGGAGCTGTCTTCTTGCGTATCTGACAGATTTTCAGGTTGTCACATCCTTTGAAGGCTGCATCTTCGATATTCTTTATCTTTTCGGAAAGGATCACTTTCTCCAGCGTCTGTTTACCTTTGGTCACTCCGTTCACCACATTCGAGAAAGCGTAGGCAGGGACGAAATTGGCCATATAGATGTAGAACTTTCCGTTAGGATATGTGCCGGCTTTTCCGCTGTACATCTTGATTTCGGCATTGGAGATATCAAGCACTTTCAGGCTGGAAAACTCGTCGCGGAGATGTCTGAAGTCTTCTGCGTTCAGTTTTCCTGTCAGTGTCAGGTGGGTGATGCTGTTGGCTTCTTCTTCCGTCATCATCGAGATCAATGTGCCGGGCTTGCTGACATAATACGTTTTGCTTACTTGTGCGGTTGCTCCCAAAGTACTGGCAGCCAATAAAAAACTTATCAGTAGTTGTCTTATTTTCATAATTATGCAGATTTGTTCAGACAAATATAGGAAAAATAGGTAAGACACGATGTTTTTTTATGTTTTATATCTAATTTTGTAGCGTGATTAACAAAAAGTAAAAATGGAGACAGAAGAAATCAGAGAAAAGAAAGAACCGAAGAGACTTCCCGTATGGGCGTGCATCCTGTTGTTTGCACTGGGGCTTTTCGTCACCTTTGGATTGTATAGTACGATAGGCTTCGGAGTTTTATCTCTGATTCTTGGTGATGAGGCAAGGCACCCCGGATTGTTGGGGCATATGGTGGCGGAAGCCGGCATGCTGCTGGCTGTGTTGACTTCGGCAGTGATTCTGCTCTATTTTGAGCGCCGCCCTTTCTCTGACCTGGGACTGACACTGAAAGGTCATGCACGGGGATTGTGGTACGGACTGCTGGCAGCCATCCTTCTCTACTTGATCGGCTTCGGACTGTCTTTGGCTTTGGGTGAGGTGGAAGTAACCGGTTTTCAATTCGATCCTCTGAATCTGCTTGCTACCTTTGTGTTCTGCCTGCTGGTGGCTCTGGCCGAAGAAATCATGATGCGTGGCTATATACTCGGCCGTCTGCTGCATACCCGGATGAATAAATTCCTGTCTCTTTTTGTCTCCGCACTGCTGTTCGCATTGCTGCACCTCTTCAATCCGAACCTTGCCTTCCTGCCTATGCTGAATCTGTTACTTGCAGGTATGTTTATCGGCGCTTCCTATTTATATACGCGCAATCTTTGTTTCCCTATTTCCCTTCATCTTTTCTGGAACTGGATTCAGGGCCCGATACTGGGCTATCAGGTAAGTGGAAATGACTTTGGGACATCCCTGCTGACGCTGCATCTGCCCGAAGAGAACGTACTGAATGGCGGAGCCTTCGGGTTTGAAGGCTCGCTCATTTGTACAGTACTGATGATTATCTTTACGATTTTAATTGTTTGGTGGGGAGAAAAACGGGAGGCAATCAGTCTTGCTGTACCCCGATCATGCTAAGCTGAATCCGTTTCCGGTCGGTATCCACGTTCATCACTCTGACCATGACATGCTGGTGGATGGACACGATTTCTGTAGGATCGGAGATGTATCGTTCGGCCAGTTGGGAGAGGTGTACAAGCCCGTTCTCCTTGATGCCTATATCGACGAAAGCTCCGAAATTGGTAATATTGCCTACGATGCCCGGCAGAATCATGCCTTCGCGCAAGTCTGCGATGGTGCGCACGTTCTTGTCGAATTCAAATACCTTGATCGCTTTACGCGGGTCGCGACCCGGCTTGTCGAGTTCCTGCATGATGTCTTGCAGGGTAGGCAGGCCCACAGTCGGCGTGATGTAGTCCGATATCTTGATTTTTTGGCGGAGTTCCTTATTCGCGATCAGTTCGTCTACGCTACATTTCAAATCTTTTGCCATTTGCTCTACGATGTGGTAGCTTTCCGGATGCACGGCAGTGTTGTCCAACGGGTTCTTTGCTCCGGGAATGCGGAGGAAGCCGGCACACTGTTCGAAGGCTTTGGCACCCATGCGGGGGACTTTCATCAGCTCCTTGCGTGAACAGAAAGCTCCGTTCTCGGCACGGAAGTTGACAATGTTTTGTGCCAGTTGCGGCCCCAGACCGGATATGTATGTCAGCAGATGACTGCTGGCGGTATTCAGATTCACGCCTACCAGGTTCACGCAGTTTTCCACTGTCTGGTCAAGGGCTTTCTTCAGTTTCGTCTGGTCTACATCGTGCTGGTATTGTCCCACACCGATAGATTTGGGGTCGATCTTTACCAGTTCCGCCAGAGGGTCCATCAGTCGGCGACCGATGGAGACTGCTCCACGTACCGTTACGTCATAATCGGGAAACTCGTCACGGGCGATCTTGGATGCCGAATAAATGGAAGCGCCCTGCTCGCTGACCACGAATACAGGAATCTGCCGGTCGAAGGTCTGATGATTAATAAAGTCTTCCGTTTCGCGGCTGGCTGTTCCGTTGCCGATGGAGATGGCTTCAATTTCATAGGCTTCTATCATCTTGCGGAGTTTGGAGGCCGCTTCACCGGTTTTATTGACCGGAGGATGCGGGTAGATATTCTCATTGTGCAGCAAGTTGCCTTGCGCATCGAGGCAGACGACTTTGCAGCCGGTACGGAATCCGGGGTCGATGGCGAGCACCCGTTTCTGTCCGAGAGGAGGAGAGAGAAGCAACTGGCGGAGATTCTCCGTAAATACGCGGATAGCTTCGTCGTCGGCTTTTTCTTTGGACTGGGCGGCAAATTCTGTTTCGATGGAAGGTTTGAGCAGACGTTTATATGCGTCGGCAGTGGCTTCCTTTACCTGATGGCTGCATTCATTATTGCCATGTACGAACTGGCGGTCGAGGCGTTCCAGACAGGCTTCGTCATCCGGACTGATGGATACTTTCAGCAACCCTTCGGATTCTGCCCGGCGGATGGCGAGCAGGCGATGGGAAGTGCAGCGTTTCAGCGATTCGGAGAAGTCGAAATAATCCCGGTACTTGGCGGCCTCTTCCTCTTTTCCTTTCACTACCTTGGCGGTGATTTCCGCCTGACGGGTGAACTGGTTACGTATGGCGTTGCGGGCACACTCGTTCTCGTTCACTTGCTCCGCGATGATGTCACGGGCACCTTTCAGTGCGTCTTCCGTATCCTTTACGTCGCCTTTGACGAAGGTGGCGGCTTTGGCGGTGAGGTTAGGCTCCCTTTGCAGCATCATGATCATGGCCAGTGGTTCCAGTCCCTTCTGACGGGCCGCTTCGGCACGGGTCTTCCGTTTGGGTTTGTAGGGGAGGTAGATGTCCTCCAGTTCCGTAGGATTCCAGGTGGCGTTGATGCGCTTTTCGAGCTCCGGAGTGAGTTTGCCTTGCTCGTTGATGGTACTGAGGATGGTTTCCTTCCGTCTGGCTATGTCGCACAACTTGTCATGTTGCTCCTTGATGTTCTCTATCTGTACTTCGTTCAGTCCGCCGGTAGCTTCCTTACGGTAACGGCTGATGAAAGGGATGGTGGCACCTTCGCCCAACAAGTGGAGGGTACTGCTGATTTGTCTTTCCGGAATTCCCAGTAATCCGGAAATCATTTGATGAAATAGTTCCATAAACAATTTTTTTGTGAATGAATGAGCGACAAAAATACACATAAATCTGTTATAGCCGACAAGTTTTAGTATATTTGCAAGCTAAAATGAGATAGTAACACTTCAAAACTTACAAGTATGATGAGATATATAGGATGCCTGTTTATCTGTTTACTATGGCTTTTCCGGGCCACAGCGTTATTTGCTGTCTCTAACGATCAGAAACCCATCCTGATTATCTGCTCCTACAATCCCGCCGCTCATCAAACTTCGGTCACTATCTCCGACTATATGGAAGAATATAGCAAATTGGGAGGGAAACGCGATATTATCATTGAAAACATGAACTGCAAAAGTTTCTCCGAAGCCCCGCTTTGGAGCGGTATGATGACGCAGATTCTTTCTAAATATCAAGGGGAGAAGCATCCGGCGCAGATTATTCTGTTGGGACAGGAAGCATGGGCGGCGTATCTGTCGCAACGGGATTCGATACAGGTGAAGGTGCCGGTGATGTGTAGTCTCGTCAGCAGTAACATCGTCATACTGCCCGAGGATACGGTTGCCGGACTGGACACATGGATGCCGGAATCGGTCGATCTCTTTACCGACCACATGAATATACCGGAATTGAAGTCGGGATTTATCAATCAGTACAATATAGAAGATAACGTCCGGATGATCAAGGTGTTTTATCCGAAGACGGAACACATCGCTTTTATTTCGGACAATACTTACGGCGGCGTCACCATGCAGGCACTGGTGCGGAAGGAAATGAAGAAGTTTCCCGAAATCGACCTGATCTTGATGGACGGCCGGCGGCATACTATCTATACGATTGTAGAAGAATTGCGTCATTTACCGGAGAATACGGTGATCATGGTAGGCACGTGGCGTGTGGATATGAACGAAGGTTATTTCATGCGGAATGCTACTTATGCCATGATGGAGGTTACTCCGACCATTCCGACTTTTACTCCCTCATCGGTGAGTCTGGGGTATTGGGCGATCGGCGGAGTGCTGCCCGATTACCGGAAACTGGGAAAGGACATGGCATTGGCATCTGTACAGATTGATCAATATCCGGCGGATGAACAGCAGCACCTTTCCGTGATTGGCAGCAAGGCCGTACTGGACAGCCGGAAGGTGAAGGAGTGGGGACTGGACCCGGATATCCTTCCTTTTGATGTGGAGATTATTAATCAGACTGTATCATTCTATCAGCAATATACTTATCAGATTTGGTCGGCGTGTGCACTGTTTCTCATCCTTGTGCTGGGTTTGTGCATCTCGCTCTTCTACTATTTCCGCACCAAACGTCTGAAGGACGATCTGCTGAAGTCGGAAAAAGACCTGCGGGTGGCTAAGGACCGTGCAGAAGAATCGAACCGCCTGAAAAGTGCTTTCCTCGCCAATATGAGCCATGAGATACGTACGCCTTTAAACTCCATTGTAGGTTTCTCGGATGTGCTCGCTGTGGGTGGCAATACGGAAGAAGAACAGCAGACCTATTATCAGATTATCAAGACAAATTCGGATTTGTTGCTTCGCCTGATCAATGATATTCTTGATCTCTCACGCCTGGAAGCGAACGGGGTCACGTTGACTTGGGAAGAGTGTGACGTGGTGCAGCTATGCAGGCAGGTGGTGGCATCTGTCAGCGTTTCACGGCAGTCCGGCAATCAGTTCCTGTTTGTCAGCGATTATGAGTCGTTTCGGATGACGACAGACATACAACGTATGCAGCAGGTGATTATCAATCTGATGTCTAATGCGGATAAGTTCACTAGGAAAGGGAAGATAACACTGGAATTTTCGGTGAATGAAGAGACGGAGATGGCTGTATTCTCTGTGACGGATACAGGGTGCGGCATCCCGAAAGAGAAACAGAAACTGGTATTCGAGCGCTTTGAGAAGCTGAACGAATATGCCCAGGGAACAGGTTTGGGATTATCTATCTGTAAATTGATTGTGCATAAATGGAAAGGGGATATATGGATCGACTCCGAATATACGGGAGGTGCACGGTTCATGTTCTCACATCCGCTTAAAATAGAAAAAGAATGAAACGATTTGCATGTGTTTACGTATGGCTTCTTTGCCTCGTGCTCTCAATTGCCGCACAGGAAAAAGTAGTGAAGCTGAAAATTGTACAGACAAGTGATGTACATGGTAATTATTATCCTTATAATTTTATTACCCGTAAGGATTGGCAGGGCAGTCTGGCACGAATATACGCTTTTGTGGAGAAAGAACGCGAACAATATAAGGAGAATCTTATTTTACTCGACAACGGCGATATATTGCAGGGGCAACCGACTGCCTATTACTATAATTATATAGATACAGTATCACCCCACCTATGCGCGGAAATAATGAACTACATGAAATATGATGCCGGAAATATGGGTAATCATGATGTGGAGACAGGCCGAGCCGTGTTCGACCGCTGGATAAATACCTGTGACTTTCCCGTATTAGGAGCTAATATCATCGATATATCGACCGGAGAACCTCATCTTCCTCCTTATAAGGTCATGGAACGTGACGGAGTGAAAATCGTAATCCTTGGAATGATCACCCCTGCTATCCCTGCATGGCTCTCGGAGAACCTGTGGAAGGGACTGCGTTTCGACGACATGGAGGAGACTGCACACAAATGGATGAAGATCATCCGTGAAAAAGAGAATCCGGACTTGATGATCGGCTTGTTCCATGCGGGGCAGGAGGCTTTCAAAATGTCCGGCAAGTATAATGAAAACGCTTCTCTGAGTGTGGCGAAGAATGTCCCCGGATTTGACATTGTACTGATGGGACACGATCATGCGCGCGAATGTAAGAAAGTGATGAATGTGGCAGGTGATTCGGTACTGGTCATTGATCCGGCAAGCAACGGAATTGTTCTGTCCAACATCGATGTGACCTTGAAACTGAAAGATGGGAAAGTGCGCAGCAAAGATATAAAAGGAGTATTGACCGAAACGAAAGATTATGGAATCAGTGAGGACTTTATGAAGAATTTTGCTCCTCAATATGACACTGTCCGTAACTTTGTCTCTAAAAAGATCGGTACATTCACTGAAAGTATCTCGACCCGTCCTTCTTTCTTCGGATCGTCTGCTTTTATCGACTTGATCCATACCTTGCAGCTTGAAATCACCGGTGCGGAGATATCCTTTGCGGCACCGCTTTCATTTGATGCGAAAATAAATAAAGGGGATGTGTTTGTCAGTGATATGTTCAATCTGTATAAGTATGAGAATATGCTATATATGATGACTTTATCCGGAAAAGAAATCAAGGATTATCTGGAAATGTCTTATTTCATGTGGACCAACCGGATGAAGTCTCTGGACGATCATCTGCTCTGGTTTAAGGAGAAACGTCGCGAAGGTGCGGAGGACAGAGCTTCTTTCCAAAATTTCAGCTTCAATTTTGATTCAGCATCGGGAATTATTTATACCGTAGACGTCACCAAGCCGCAAGGGGAAAAGATTACGATTATCAGCATGGCAGACGGCAGTCCTTTCCTCATGGATAAGATTTATAAGGTGGCTTTGAACTCTTACCGGGGGAATGGCGGTGGAGAACTGCTGACGAAAGGATCAGGCATCCCGCAGGAGAAATTGAAAGAGCGTATCATCTTCTCTACGGATAAGGATCTTCGTTTCTATCTGATGAATTATATAGAAAAGAAAGGTACTATGGACCCGAAGGCATTGAACCAATGGAAATTCGTTCCTGAAAAGTGGACTGTTCCGGCTGCCGAACGTGATTATAAGTTTTTATTCGGAGATAGTCAATAAGTAGGCAAAAGTGTTCTTTTTGACAGATAATCTCTCTCCTTAGGTTGAATATCTCATTATTACTGGTATCTTTGTCGCAACCAAAAGAGAGAGTGTATGGATATGCAAGTTGTTCCTAAGATAGGTATTTCTTCGGTAGTTCATTCTAAACATATAGATCCGGGTAGTATTGATGTGGTCGGCAATGATATAGCGCTCTTCGACACGGAGAGCGTTATTTCCCTTTATAATGGCCCCAGTAAACTGGAAGTGGTGAGCATCGGACTTTGTCTGGAAGGTTCTACTCGTTTTAATATCAGTCTGCGTGAGTTTGAACTGATTCCGGGCAGAATGGTTATTGCGTTGCCCAATCAGATTATCGAACATCGTCAGTTCAGTTCCAATTTCAGAGGGATTTTCTTTGCTGTATCAAAAAGTCTGTTGGAATCATTGCCCAAAGTTGGTAATGTGCTTTCATTCTTTTTCTTTCTGAAAGATTACCCTTGTTTTGATCTCAATCTGCACGAGCAGGAGATGATTAAGGAGTATCATGCTTTCATCAGAAAGAGATTGAAAAATAAAGACGATAGGTACCGTAGGGAGGTAGTAATGGGATTGATGCAGGGCTTCTTCTTTGAGCTTTGCAATATTTTCAACAGTTATGCTCCGGATGCTTCTGCCGTTGTCAAAAGTAAAAGTCGTAAAGAATATATATTTGAGCGCTTCTATGAATCTTTGGTTCAGTCTTATCAGTCGGAACGCAGCGTGAAGTTTTATGCGGATCAGTTGTGTCTGACGCCGAAACATCTGTCCGGAGTTGTCAAGGAAGTCAGCGGGAAGACGGTAGGGGAGTGGATTGACGAATTAGTGATCTTGGAAGCGAAGGCACTCTTGAATTCTTCGAGCATGAACATACAGGAGATAGCCGACCGTTTAAACTTTGCCAACCAGTCGTTCTTCGGTAAGTACTTTAAGCATTATACCGGTATGTCTCCCAAAGAATACCGGAAAAGCAGATAGCTTCCAAAATTACAAAACTACAGAACGCCTGAACGTACTCGGCTCAATGTTTCCGGTGTCATCAGCAGGTAAGAAGCGATGTGTGCCAAAGGTGCCCGTTTGATGATTTCCGGATGAGTTTCGAGCAATAGATTATAACGCTCGCGGGCGGATTCGAAACGCCAGGAATCGGCTTTGGTTTGCGATACAATCAGGGAATATTCAAGTATCTTCCGATAGAACATATTGATTTCCCAGTTTTGCTTTGTCAGCTGCATCATTTTGTCATAAGGGAACAGGTATATGACAGCAGGCTCCAGTGTCTCTATGATCAATCGGGTAGGGACTTGTTTCAGCAGACTTTCGATACACATCAGGATACAGCCTTCGTATGAGAAGTGTTCGGTAACGTCTTTTCCGTTTTTATAATAATATTGCCGGAGCATCCCTTTCCCGACAAAAACTAATTCATGGGCTACTTCTCCTTCATTAAGTGCGATCACTCCTTTAGGATATTCTTCACGTATCAGGATGCTTTCTATCTGCCGGCGTCCCTCTATACTCATTTCGGGAAAGCGGGAATTTACGACGGTATTTACAGTTTCTCTTAGTAGTGTATCCATGTCATTATAGTCTTGTTATGTGCAAAAGTACTAAAAACGGTTGATATAAATCAAGTTGATTCAAAAAAGATGTATCTTTGTCTCCAAAATAAGGATGTATATGATAATGAATAAGATAGTAGGAATGGCAGCTTTACTGCTTTGTCTGACAGGTTGTGTCAGAGATAATGATGCAATATATTACCCTGTAGGCGATGTGGATATTGAAAGAGGAGGTCCGGCGTTGGAAGTCGGAGAGGAGGATGTATTGGTAGCGCGAAGTTTCAATGAAGAAGATTATGTGCTGGATACGATAGCTCAATATCCGAATGACCCGACTTTGGGTAAACTGACGTTTATGATTGACTTGAAAAATCAACAGAAAGATCAGAACGTCGCAGATTTCAACGGAGTGGGTAAATCAAAACTGACCATGAGTCTAGGCTATAAGGATGGCAATTACCCGTCGGAGAGTCAGGTCCCTATTTATACTTCTCAGGACGTTACAGCTAAATATGCAGTCAAACTTCGTCTGAAAGGAGAATTGCTTGTATCCGGTGACGAATGGATGATCGATTATGTGTATGCGCAGCTGGCCAGCTTGTTTCAGCCTTATCCGCCTGCGAATTTCCCCGAAGTCTTTATGTGCAAGGGAGGTATGAAGCTGGGGACTTTCGATTCGTTCCGAAGAACCTGTACTTTCGATATCACTTATGATCGTTCCGACCTCTCTTTTAGTCAATTATACTTCAATTTATTTATCAATCTGGCCGGTCAGAAGCGGGAAAACAGAGTCCGACTGCGGATTGATAAAGAGTCTTACTTTGAATTGTACGAGCAGAGTGAAGAAATGTAAGTAAGCAGCGTTTTTCTTCATTTATTGACGGGTATCCATGTGAAAGACAATCGTTTTACATGGATATAACATTCTTTTACAGAAAAAACTTTGAATGCTCAAATAATTATTAAATCTTTTAACATCTTAATACAATATCAATAAGCATATCCTTCTTTTTTAATTATGCTTATTTTACCTCTTCTACTTTATATTCATCCTTCACTTTCCTGCATTTAAAGACGCAGTAATCCGGATTATTTAAAGCGTTATCAAGGCTTTGTGGCAAAACGATCTCTTTCGTTTGTTTGTTGATTGCTATCAATGCGTAATAAATACCTTCTTCTTTGCATTGTTCAATCAATACCTTTTTTAATTCTTTTACGTTATATTCCATTTCTTGAGATATGAACCCAATAAAAAAAGCCTCTTACTTCAATGTAAGAGGCTAACTAAAATAAGAGTAGTGGGTACGAGAATCGAACTCGTATTACATGCGTGAGAGACGTAATTTCCTAATTTTAATCCCACTGATTATTAAGCCTTTATCTATGATCTAAGAATCATTTGCATTAAATTTGCATTGAGAAATCAAAATAAATGCCATGACCTATGAATACATTTATTGCATGCGAATCTTTCAAAGAACTTTTTGCGTTACAAAGTTAATCAATCAATCAAAAATAGCAAACTTTATTCGTTTGAATTTAAAGCTATCTGTTTCTAATCTATCCGGCTAATAGTAAAAAGTACTATTATGACAGATGAAGAACTAAGAACATTTTGCGTTGAGCAAGCTGTATTAATCTTTGCCAAGAAAGAACAGGTTAAAACTATGGGATTCCGCGATATGGAAGACATGACCTTGCTTGAATTATCAGATAGACTCTATAATTATATCAGAACCGGAGAGCAAAGTTTTATTCCTGCTTCTTTATCTTATTTGAAAAAAAATAATACCGATCTATTTATTAACAATTAAAATTTATCTTATGGAATGGATTTCTGGCATTGTAATATTATTGATTTTCTCGCCACTTGCTATATTTATTTTTGGCTCTGGGGTGTATTTGATTTCTCGGATTGTATCTGATTTATCATCTCAAAAAGCCGAGGAACTTGAACGTCAGAAGCGGAAAGCCGAGGCAGAACCTCTAGTGCAATACCTAAAAGAGTACTATCCACTCGTTTATCGTGCGATTTTTCCCGATTAATAAGTTCCCATGAATTAACAATAAGCCTAGCAATATCACTTAATGTTTCCGCATCATTTAAGTTTATTGCATACTCCAACATAGTTTTTAATGTCCTTATCATACCCGAAAAGTCCTTAGTTACATAATCCACTTTTATGCCAATGCCAGTAGCTTGGTATAGAGTGGCGGCGGAAGCTCTAGCAGCAGATATAGACAAATCTTCTTTCACTTTATTTGTTCTTTCGTCGAACATTTCTTTCATTCTTTTATCCAAAGTGGCAGAATTATATATCTGATATCCTAATACTATTACCACTCCTATACTTGTCAAGGCTATTGATATACCTATTACCCATGATAGACATGAGTCAGTAAATGCAAAAGGCTCACATCTAATCAATGATATCACGCTACATATAATTGCAGCTATTGACAAACAGTTACTCCAATATGATTTGATTCGTTTTTTCATGCTAGTTTGTTTTAGTGGTTGATATTTGTTGCGATGAATTAACTTGGTTTATTCATTGGAATCAGCTTTCCATTTTAAAGAAGTCTTCAAAATTTCAGATTCAGAACCATTCCATTCATGCTTATATTGAATAAACATAAATGGAGCATTTGATAGAGTTTTAAATGTGTACGTTCTCATCCTTGACTCTCCGGGGAATAAATCGTTAAAAAATCCAGTTTGGAACTCTCCTTTGGTGAATAAATTGTAGTACGCCTCAAAGCTGCCCTCTGGTATTATATCCGATTTAGTATTGTTTTTCAAAGTGTAATCTATCTTGTAATATGTAGTTCCTTGATTGTTGTTTATTATGTCTATTGAGTTCATTGTGACAGTCATATTGTCAGGTGCTAAATATTCTTTCCCAAAATCCAAATAATCAAACTTATCTTCGTCATTGGGGTTATTAGATTCAATAACTCTCCCTGTGTTGTATAAAATCTTATATGTATACTTTACTACTCCATCTACAGTGGTAAGGTCATAGCTTGCTATTATATTGTCTTTCTCAAATGATAAATGTGAACTGTATGAATTATAATAGGGTAACTGTGGATAAAACTTCCAAGTTTTAGTAATGTCAGCCGTATTTCCCCTTGTTATGATTGCATTATTTGCAGAAACAAAGTTTGTTTCGTCTTTCCAGATAGTATTTCCATATGGCAATTCCATCTCTCGTTTTGATTGAATTATATTTCCATTATTTGATATTTGTGAGAACCATAGGGTTGCGTTAGGGTTTAGAGCAATCTCTTCTTTGTCTATTCCACAAATAAAACAGTTATCATATACATTAATATATGAATATAAATACCTGTCCAATACTTTTATAAAAATTGCAGATCCGTCATCTTGTGATAGAATTGTTGGAAACATAGTTTTAGCCATAGAAGTTGGGCTATCATCTTCTCCGACAACACATCCTACAATAATATTTCCATTCGATAATTCTTTGGGTAGATATGCCCATGAATAATTCTCATTTTCGGGATGTGTATTATTTTCCCATATCAAGTCCCCTTTTAAATCATATTTTGAAAACCAAAAAACTTTATTGATTCCTGCATTTCTTGCGCCATAAAGATACTTATACCCTTTGCTATCAATAAAAACTTCATTCAAAGTATTGATTGTTTGTGCATTTATGACCTTACACCCTGTAAGCCTATATATTTCTTGCGCTTTTTGATACGCTTCGTCTGTTGCTTGATTGCCGCTTCCCGATTCGCCCTGTTCTACTATTCCTTTCCCACATGAACACAGACAAAAAACGAGAAAAAATACAGTTGAATATGATAATAGCTTCTTCATGTTGTTTTGTTATTGTGTGGTTTATAATATGTTTTTGATTGATAAAATGTTCTCTACAATGAATAGATGAATAATTTCCCGTTTCGGCAAATCTATATCGTCATAATCTGGATTCTCGCTACGAAGCAGGATTAAGTTATCTGCATCTTTAGGATGCCTACGAACTCTCTTTATAAGTCTGTATTCATTCGTTATAATTAAATATACTTGTCCGTAGTTGAAATAGTCCCAACTTTCGATTTTTCTAATTACTACCCTATCGCCCGAAGCTATTAGAGGTTGCATGCTATCGCCCGTAGCGAATATGATCTTTGAATCCGGGTTAATCTCCGGCGCGTCTATACTTCCTATCACTTTTTCGTCTGTAAATTCTATGTCTCTGCCGTTTAAGCCGCATGTTGCGTCTATGTCGTATATTAATGCTCCTTTTCGTTTTGTTTCGCTTATTGCAGATTCGGAAATCTCGATTGTTTTTTGTTCTCGCTCTGCATTTTTAATCATTTCGCCTTTATCCCGCAGAAGCCATTCGGTTGATATATCACCGTATACTCTACTAATTTTCATTGCAATATCGGCGGATATACTTTTGGTCTTCCCCCAATATCCCTTAGATAATCCAGCTTCTGCTTCTAATCTATATACACTAATTCCTTTATAATCAATGTATTTCTGAATTTTTTCTTTTATAGTCATACTGTTGTCTACTAATAAAGGTTAATTAATAGAATATATTCTACTAGATATTTGCATAGTAGAGTATAGTCGCCTATCTTTGTCGCATCAAAGTTAATCAATCAATAAAGAACTAACAAATAAAACAAAGGAATTATGAAAACAACAAGAATGAACACGACACCAATTAAACCAACATTGCAAGCGATGGAAGTAGGGCAAAGAACCGATTTTCCACGTAATCGAAGGAAATCAGTTAGAACAACCGCATCCGATTTAAAAACCGATGAAGATAAGATTTTTAGAACTTGGATCGACGGAGATAATATTTATGTTGAACGCAAAGAATAACAAACAATGGGAAGAACTAAAGCAATCGGAAAAGTTGAACCAATCGCAAAGAAATGGCTCAGCAAAGACGAGGCAAAATCCTACATAGGTTGCTCGGATGACTTTTTAAGAACACTCCGAGAGAATGCACTCGTTTCTTTCTCCCAATTCGGGAAGATGATCTGGTATGATATATCAAGTATAGATAGATTCATACAAAGTAATAAAGTAGTATAACACACTAAAACAAAACATCATGCTAACACTCAAACAAAGTCCTATCGCTATCATCTTAATGCTCCTAGCGTGCAGCCTCGCAGAAGGCGAACCGAAACCGGGCAAACTTATCATCGCACTTCTGATCGTGTTTCTAACGATTATCTATGTGCTAGTCTGTAACTATATAAACGTAAAAAGACATGGCGGCGAATCATCAATGTATCGGTAATTGTCGAATGTGTACGGTGCTAGGCGCGTGTCCTGCTGATACTCTAACTTGCGAAGATTGCGGCGAGGAAATCGAACCGGGCGAAGAGATCGAAATAGAAGTCGAAACGTATGAACGCGGCAGACGCGGTACAAAGATAATCACTGTTTGCGCTCGCTGTTATGAGTCGCTTTATCAAGGTGGAAACGATAACTTTTAAATAATAAGAACATGGCAACTAAAAATAAAATGATTAGAACTAGACTAGACGATGAGACTCGCGAAAGGCTTTTAAATATAGTCGTAAAATACGGATTTAAATCAGAATATCAGGTACTAAAATTGCTTGTTGCAAATTTAACTCAAAATGAGGAAGCCGTCATTCTCTCTTTGCTAAAAATGAAAACAGTCAATAAAAAATAGATAAATTATGACACATTGGAAAACTCAATTTAATTATGACTATTTAGGCGCTTACAGCCTACCGGACGGTAAAGATATAATTCTCACCATCCGCGAAACGAAAAGAGAACAGGTAGTCGGTGCGTCTGGAAAGAAAGAAGAATGCTTCGTCGCTTACTTCTTCGAGAATGTAAAACCTATGATCCTCAACCGGACGAACTGCAAAACTATGACGAAGATTTTCAAAACACCGAATTTCGAGGAATGGATAAACAAGCAAATTCAGATTGGCGCGGTAATGGTGGACGCTTTCGGCGAAAAGGTTGATTCGCTCCGTATTCGTCCATTCATCCCGAAAGTTGAAACTTCACTATCTGCGGTTGAAACTGGATCGGTGATCTGGAAAAACATTCTAGACGCATTGGCGGGCGGCTATACAGTTGCGCAAGTCCAAATGAAATACAAACTAACAAAAGAACAAATCAAAGAATTAGTAGCACATGAAATCAAGTGAACAAAAGGAATTTGAATGGAAAGAAAAGAGACGTGGCAAAATAACAGCCTCTACGCTTCCCGATTTGATGAAAGCGGGCAAAGGATGTCCGTTCGGTAAAGCCGCGTTGGATGCGATGTATTTAGTACGATACGAGCGTAGGACCGGGATGATGCGAGAAAACGGAAGTGCAAAGGCTTTTGATTGGGGGCACGACAACGAACCGTTAGCGGTTGAGTGGGTACGGAGTCAATTAATGAACGAGATCAAGTCGTGTACAACCGATTTTTACGACATTGTTTTCAATGAACCGTTTGAAGGGTTCGGAGATTCACCCGACTTCTATGTGTATGGATTCGACGGGAAAGTTATCGCTCTAGGCGAAATCAAATGCCCGATGTCGCAGGGTAAAATCGAATCTTTGCAATTCGGGAATACCATCGACGAAAAAGACGAATATTATTGGCAGTTCCTCGGTCATTTCCTCGGTCTCACGGACGTAGATAAGTTGTATTATGTCATTTATGATGGCTACGTGAACGACGGTCGGATACTTGAAATGAATCGCGCCGATCATGTGGAGAATATAAAGAAACTCTATGACCGTATCCGGTTAGCTAGTGAAATGATAGACGAATCTATTCGTTCCGGTCTGGATTTACTTGATTGTGTCGATAAGGCAAAATCGGTCCTAGAATTAAAGATACAGATCGAAGCGTTAAAGCCGGATGCGAAAAACAGCGTACCGATCAAAAATCAGATTTATAAGCTACGGAAAGAAATACGCAAACTGACAAAGAAATAACCGTCACAACACTAACACAACACGATTAATCACATTTTTTATAAACACTTTAATAAACACGAAATTAATGAGTAAATCTAGAGTTATAGAAAATATAAAAATGTCTCATGGGTGCCTAACATGTTCGTTGTCAGAAACCAGCACATTAGAGCAAAAGATTATAGACAAAATAAAATTCGCAGAGAAATATAATATCCCTTATGAGGGTTTAATCGAACTAATTAAAGAAATGAATTTATGATGCACACTTGGTTTTTAACAAAAATCCGTTACGAAAAAGTAATGGAAAACGGAATGCAAAAGAAAGTAACAGAACCGTATTTAGTCGATGCGCTGAGTTTTACCGAAGCAGAAGCGCGAATAACCGAAGAAATGACTCCGTTTATCTCCGGTGAGTTTACAGTGTCCGACATTTCCCGCGCACATTATAGCGAGATATTTACGAGCGAAGAAGATTCTGCCGATAAATGGTATGCCGGACGACTCGCTTTTATTACGGTGGACGAAGTAATCGGCAAAGAAAAGCGGACTTATACGAATGTTCTGGTACAAGCCGCAGACATCCACGACGCAATGAAGAAACTCGACGAAGGTATGAAAGGAACGATGGCGGATTATTCTTCGATTTCGTTGAAAGAAACGGCGATTGTAGATGTTTATCCGTATCATGTGGAGGACAAAGAACAACAAAAACATGATTAAACGACATTGGATGCTATTAATAGCCGCGATAGCTATCCTCATAGGAAACCGCCTATTTAACCATGTTAGCGCATGGATGGGCATTATGGTTATTTTATCGGCTGTAATCTTCTTAATTTACAAACTAATTAAATTTTAAAAAATGAAAGATTTTAAGTTTTTACTATTGGCATTTGTTGCCGTGATCTTGTTCGCTTCATGCGAACGTGTTGCTCCTAATTATGCGGGTGTTTTCATGGAAAACTATGGAAAAGACGGGAAAAAAGACTTTTCTATTAAAACGGGGCGTGTATCAACTTGGGAATGGGGAACAGAACTTTTTCAAGTTCCATTATTTGACCAAAGGGGCGATTTTGCCGAACCTATTACGTTAAAAGCGGCTGATAATACAGAGTTTAAAGCTCGTCCGACATATTCATACAAAGTAATCAAAGAAAGGGCGGTTGATGTTGTATTTGATAATAAGCATATTAGCGATGGAGGCGATTTTATGAGTTCTCTCGAAGATAATATACTAGAACCGCGTATTTACGATTTAATAAAAGAAGAGAGTCGGAAACATAAAACAGATAGTTTAATGGCAGACGGAGGATCATTAATTTTTGAAAGGCGGTTAGAGCAAATAATCGAAACGGAATTTGAAAAACGCGGATTACAGTTACTAACTTTTTCTGCACAATTAGAATTTTCGGAAAAGGTACGTGAAAAAATAGATAGTCGTAATGAAGTGAATACGAACATTTCTGTATTAGATCAACAGATCGAAGAACAAAAGAAGCTAAATGAGTTGGAGCAACTAAAAACAGAACAGGCTATCATTCGATCAAGAGGATTAACTAAAGAAATTTTGTACAAACAGTTTATTGATCGTTGGGACGGAAAAACGGCATTATATGGAATTGTTCCCGATTTTTTGAAAATAACTAAGTAGCAACGTGCCGGGTGAAAGTCCCGGCAAATCGGATAAGTGGCGGAATTGGTAAACGCTCCACCCTAGTGCGTGGAATTGGTTCCGATCGTGACGGACGTTCGCAAGCGGTCTGCGACAAATCTCGGTTCAAATCCGAGCTTATCCACATTCACAAACCAAAATAAAGACATGGCAAAGTATAACAATGTAAAGATAGAGGGATACGACTCTAAAAAGGAGTATCGGCGCGCTAAGGAGTTGAAACTACTCGAAAAGAAGGGGATTATAACCGGATTGCAAGAGCAAGTAAAATACGAGCTTATTTCGCCTCAATATCGTTTCTATGAAGTGCAGGGAGTGCGGAAGATGCTGCGTAAAAAGGAACTTCTAGAACGAGGCGTTTACTATATCGCGGACTTCGTTTATTATCGAGATGGCGAGTATGTCGTTGAGGATACGAAAGGAGTTCGAACAAAGGAGTATATAATCAAACGGAAGCTCATGCTTTACGTTCATGGAATCAGAATAAAGGAGGTATAAAATGGCGAAGAAAACAACACAGGTACAAAAAAGCGATTGCCGGACGTGTCGGAATGGCGGAGAAGAGAAGAATTTTATTTGTTATTGCTCCGTCCTTAAAGTGGGGCGGTCCATAGGGATAAGGATTTGTAGTTATTATGTAGCGCGATAGACTTTATAAGTGTGATGAATATAGACGGATATACGCTAACTGAGAAGATGAGAAAAGCGAGACGACGTTTCAGATTTACCGCCACCGAACAAGCCCTATTTTACGAATTAGTGGCTATTTGTAATGGCGAAGATTGGAGGGACGTTTTCGATTGCTCGAACATTGAACTTTGTTTTGCGCTTAACGTGAACGAGAGAACACTTGTAAAAGCTCGCGAGTCTTTGATAAACGCAGGATTGATTTATTATAAATCTGGTAAAAGTAGACGTGTTGTTAGTTCCTATTCTTTTGTGAAGGAGTTTAAAACTACCGTAATGACTACCGTAAATAATACGGTAGATAATACGCCCGATAAACCAACCGATAAGAGGGGAGATAAGACAACCAATAGTACTACCAATAGTACGGACTATAATAAACTAAAACAGAAACCAAACGAAAATATACTCTCTAAAGTCTCTCATGGAGATTTTGATTTTATATCTAACGAGTTTTTAGAGACGTTTATTCTTTGGCTTGAATACAAAAAAGACAGACGGGAAAATTACAAATCGGAAAAGTCGCTTAAAGCGTGTTACAGCAAATTAGTTAAATTGAGCAAAGATAATCCGGCGATTGCATCTCAAATCATAAATGAAGCGATTGCAAATAATTGGGCGGGATTCTTTGAACTGAAAAACAATAAAAATGAATATGGAAACAAGAAGCAAACAAACTCTACCGATAGCGGCGATACTATCATACGGACTACCGTATTATGATGAGCCGATAGAAATAGGGAAACGCCCGGAATGGTTTAAAGCGTGTTGTAAGTACGTTTGTCCCGATTTTAAGATTGACGACTCCAATAAGAACCTAATGAATCAACTCTTTTTGTATACAGAAGGACGTGGTAAATTAGATACAAACAAAGGGCTATTGTTGAGGGGTGATATTGGGACCGGGAAAAGTACTATCATGCAGATTTTAAACCGATACTGGTATTTCACACGTGGCAAAGCGAAGGGCGGTTATCCAGTCGGCGGTTTTAGGATAGACTCGGCTTCCTTCATTGCGAATAGCTTTTCAATGCGTGGAAAGGATGCGCTAGAGTTGTACACGTACAACAACGGTGCGCCGCGAATGATTTGTTTCGATGAACTAGGACGAGAACCAACCCCGGCGAAGTATTTCGGCACTGAGTTGAACGTGATGCAGTATATTTTCCAATGTCGGTACGAGTTGAGACATGAAGCGATAACCCATGTAACGACAAATTTAACGATCAAGGAAATACAGACTATTTACGGCGCGTATATCGCGGACCGAATAAACGAGATGTTCAACGTTTTGGACTTGAACGGAGCTAGTAGAAGATAATTAAAACAATGAAACTATGCGAAGAAGAAAAAAGAAATTCGTCTATTTCAAGAAAATTCCGGTTCGCGTCGATCTGGACCAATGGCGGCGACTAGACAAGATCAAAACCGACTACCATTTCAAGAGTACATACGAAATCATGCAGTACATTTTAGGCTGCTTTCTCCGGGTTGCTGATCCGATGCCCGATGATGACGAAGAAGAAGTATTACCGGACGAAATCAAAGAAATGTTCTATGATCTATCAGAAGCAGAACGACATTTCGAGTATGTAAAACCAAAACGGAAACTACCACAGTACAAGGTGGACGAAATGCACGGACAAAAACGATTAGAAGGATTTTAATATGATTAGAAAACTATCAAACACAAACTATTTGCACGACGTTCCCGCAGAGCGGACCGAAGCAAATGAACGGAATCGGAAGTATATCGACCGATTTGTTTCAGAGAATTATAACGGCTTAGTTGCCAAGTTTTCACCTTTAGACGGCACGATAAATTCAAGCTCATACGGAGCACTCGACAAACTAAACGAAACGATCCTGTCACTTTACACTGATCCAGATTTGCACTTTTCAAGTTGGATCGAAGCGAAACAGTATCTATCGAGTAAGTTTACAGAAAAGGCGATCCGAGTTCCGGTGAAGAAGCCTGTAAAAAGTGAAGATGAAGTTATTAACGAAGAGCAATAAAATTATGAGTAAAATCGGACTTATTGATGTTGATGGACATAATTTCCCGAATTTGGCTTTAATGAAGTTGTCCACTTACCATAAAACACAAGGTGATACGGTTGAGTGGTATTCTGGAATAGAACGCTATGATAAAGTGTATATGAGTAAGGTGTTTACATTCACGGAAGATGATGGTAGGGTAATACAGGCAGATGAAGTCGTAAGAGGTGGAACGGGGTATGATATAGTCTCAAAGTTACCCAAAGAAGTTGATCACGTTACAAATCCCGATTACTCTCTCTATCCAATGCACAAATTTAGTATTGAGTTTTTTTCACGTGGATGTATTCGAAATTTCCCATTTTGCGTAGTTAGGAGAAAAGAGGGAAAGATTGCCCCTGCTTTCCCAATGGAATTAAATCCGGCAGGGAAACACATTGAAGTATTAGATAACAATTTCTTTGCTAATCCCCAATGGCGTGATGCTGTATCGTTTCTGAATGCTACCAAACAGCCTGTTAATCTTCACGGAGTAGACGTAAGGATAATGAACGAAGAGCAAGCTAGCGCTCTCAATTCAATGAGATTGAAGGGTAGTAGTATTCATATTGCTTGGGATAATCCGAAAGACAATATTCTGCCAAATCTGAAAGCTATGATAAAGCAGGTAAAACGCTATAAAATCTCGTGCTATGTCCTGATCGGATATTGGAGTACACCAGAAGAAGATTATTACCGGGTAACAAAGTTGGCGGAATTAGGCATTGCCCCATTCGTTCAATGCTATCGTGACTATGATAACGAAAGGATTCCGGTGCAGTATGAGAAGGACTTTGCCTCGTGGGTGAATAAAAAGGCACGGTTCAAGTCGTTTGATTTTGCGGACTTCTCACCACGTAAAGGATTTAAATGTAGTCGGTATTTTAATTAATAACAATGAAAATATGAAGAAAATACAATTTAAAGCAGGGCGGATTCCAAATGTTATTCACTTTTTTCCGTATATCAGAATTAGTCGAGGTGAATATGCGGCTAATTGGAAAAGGTTTGCAATAGAGATAGGTTTTTGGTATTGGGCGATAGGATGGTTCTTTGCATTAATACCTTACTGCGATAAATGTGGAGCCTATTTAAAGTGTGATTGTAATTGTGATGATGATTGGCTTGATTTAGATGATGATGAATATGAAGATTAACTAATAACAGAAAAGATATGAGCATAAAGATTGATAAAAACGCATACGAGAAGCTAATCAAAGAAGATTTAGATTTTCTCAATAAACATTGCCCGGATAGCTTAGAATTAGACCATATTAAATTAATTGTTTGTAGTTCTATCGATTGTCATTATCCTGATAAGAACACTTGTACAGCGTTGAAAAGGATAGAGAATAGGCTTAAAGTTGAACTTCAGAAGCAAAAGGACGCAGGTAAGCAATTTCTATCCGATCAGGAAATAGTATCTGGGTGAAAATTAACTAATAAATAGAAAGGAAATAATAATATGACAGTAAAAGAGTTAATAAAAGAACTTGAAACTTGCGAACCTGACGCAGTAGTTTCAATCGTAATAAACGAAATAAATCTGGAAGTGACAGAACTCATCACTCCTGCACCTGAAATAGTAGAGTTATCATAATAAAGTAAATATGAAGATAATATTTGCCAATGAGGAATATAATGTGCCCATCGTCCCCCAGTGGGAGATATACAGATATGCTCCTGAATTACATTGCACCTGTGGAGCTACAGAGTTCCGACGGAATATCGTAGGTCTTGCAGAGGTAAAAGGAGCAATGATGATTTGCCATGAGTGCCCTTCTTGTGGAGATAAATTTCGCACGCATATCAATATACCTCATGACGACTGGTATGATAGGCTTGGTTTAGTGCTGCATTTGCATAATCAACAGTTTAGAATTAACTAATAACTAATCAGAAATGAATCAAACACAGAATGAACCAAAGTATTATTATTCGCCTCGCTTCCGTCACTTTAGTATTTACCAAAGAGAGCCGGACGGATCAGCGACGAAGATAGACGATGCGATAACACAAGAAGAAGCGAGACGTAAAGTATATAAATTAAACGGGTGGAATTACAAACCTAAAAATAACACGGTGAAATGAGTAAAGTAAAACAGTACATCGAACAAGCCACAAGCGAGCGCATCCGCTCGCGTGGCTTAATCCGAAAAGTAGCTATCGAAGCGGCACGGATACAGAGAGAGGAAACGAGGCGGCAAGCTATCGAAGTGTATAAACAAATGTGCCCGTCAAAGAACTGCAAAGGTTGTGCGAGCCGGATACATAAACAGGAGACGCAATCGACTCGATGCGACGGGAATTGCGCACGGATTAGATTACTTATTAACGGATTAGACCGGATCGAAACATTATGTATATAATTAGACGCATTCAGTGTAAATCGGGCGATGTGTCCGAGACGCATTTAGTTGAGATAGAAACAGGCGACATCGAGGCGACACGAAAGGAGTTGCACGACTGTTATCAATGTGATAAGATTCTTTTTAGTTATGATGAATTATGAGTAGAAATCCGTTTTACATTAAGATGATAAATTCGGTTCGATGGAAACAGCTTCGAGCCGAGAAACTACGAAACAATCCGATTTGTGAAGTGTGCGAGACGAACGATCTAAGCACACTCGCAACGGAAGTGCATCACAAGACACCTGTTGAATCCGTACCGCATGAACTCGGAATGAGGCAGCTAATGTTTGATTATAACAACTTGCAAAGTCTCTGTCATGCGTGCCACTCCGAGATACATCGATGCGCTTTTAGTCATTCGAAAGAGGCGATTCAGTCGAATAATCGGAGGGCAACGGAACGGTTTGTAGAGAAGTTTTTGAAATAGACTATTTGTTAATGATTCTCATAGCTAGCGGATACAAGTTATGAGAATCTTTTTGTATATTTGTACGATTTTAAATTTAACAGCTATGAATGAAAATAAAATAGATTGTTTTGTAATAATGCCTATTGGTGATTGTGACGGTTATAATTCGGGACATTTTACAAGAGTTTATGAAGATATTATAAAACCCGCAGTTTCCCAAGCTGAATTTAAACCGATACGAGGTGACGAGGTTGCCAAAACTAACTTAATACAGTTAGATATTTTAAATAAGCTTCTGGAAACTCCTATCGCAGTTTGTGATTTAAGTTCACGAAATCCTAATGTCTTATTTGAATTAGGAATTAGACAAGCTTTTGATATGCCAGTTGTTCTTATTCAAGAAAAAGGAACGCCTAAAATATTCGATATTAATCCTTTGAGATATGTCGAATATTCTAGAGAAATGGGCTATAGAGATGTAGTTGAAGCTCAAAAGAAAATTAAATCGGCTTTGATAGAGACTTATAATTCTAAAGACGAACAGGGGAATATAAACTCTATTGTCAAACTTCTTGCTTTAAATACTGCGGCATCAATTCCAACGGTAAATGGAGATAATGAAGCCTTTAAAGTTAATATAATAATATCACAATTATCTGAATTAAGTGCTAAGGTGGATTTGTTACAAAATCGCGTTATTGATAATTCTTCTTATAATAGTGATGACGAAGCAACCTTACTAAATAGAAAAATAAAAGAGTTAGACTCCGAATTTACAAATATGCAAGTAGGTAATGAAGTGGGATTTTTGGAACATGGAGAATATTTAAATAGACTAATGAAACTTAAAAGGGATTTGTATCGGATAAAATCTTTATTTGATCAAGTGCCTATGGAATATACATTTTTATTGAGAAAGATACGCCAAGAGATAGAGCGACTGAAAGAACCTGATTAGAATCTAATTGATAGTCATACACTATATATTTTCCATGTAACCGTCCAATTTCAACGAAAAGGGGGCGGTTTTTTTATTTTTTAACGTGATACGCTAAACCCACCTCACCTCATATTTACACGCGCGAGTAATTTTTGAAACGAGGGGGTGCGCGTTGGGGGTAAACTTTTTGCGCGCATCTTCCGAGCTACCAAATACTTGCGATCTTTTCCTATATGCAAAAAGCCTATAAAAATGTGTGATTTGGACGACATAAAAGAAAAGATTCGCACCGCGATGGAGTCGCAGGGAACATATACGGAAGATTTAGACCTCTGCATAACTCTTTGCGCAGGTTCATATATGGCGTTTCAAATTGCACTAAACGATATTTCAAAGAAGCGTATGAAGTCATACGTGAAAGAAGTGTCCCGCGAAAATAATGATAAACTTACGGCTCATCCTGCTTTCAAAGTTTTATTCGATGCACTCGAAGCAACGCGCAAACAATTACGCGAACTTGGTTTGACCTTTCAAACGCTTTCTGCATCTGACGACGACGAAGTAAACGACTTGATTAACGAAGTAAACAAAATAGATCGCGATGAACAAGGAGAATAGAGATAAACTGATAGCGTTAAAGCAGTCGGTTGTCTCCGATCTGCATAACATCGACGTTGATTCGTATAAGCTAGACAAGGCAGACGAAAGACTAAATGTGTATATCAAAGGTTGTATTAACAATCCGGACGCGCACAACCTTTACGAGTTGCTAGCCGTTCACCGCTTCTTTGTTTTTCTTGATAAATACGAATTTCGGATCAAGGAAGTAAAGAAGTTCGTCACGTTCTACGAGCGTTTGAAATTCTCCGGCACAAAGGGTAAAACTAGATACAAGCTGACTCCGATACAAGTGTTTCAGTTCTCTAACATTCTCGCGTTTTACAAGCCCGGAACAAACAAACGTTTGATTCGCGAAGCTCTTCTATTCGTTCCGCGTAAATTCAGTAAGACAACAAGTGTAGCGAGTCTTTCGATTAACGATTTGTTGTTCGGTGATGCGAACGCACAAACATACGTTGCTGCAAACTCATATAATCAGGCGAAAGTCTGTTTTGATGAAATACGTAATATTTTAAAGTCTCTCGATCCGAAGTTTAGACACTTCAAAATTAATCGAGAAATCATATATAACCGCATAAAGGGAAAAACCTCTTTTGCCCGTTGCCTTGCCTCTAACCCGGATAAATTAGACGGACTTAACGCAAGCATGGTAATAGTAGACGAGTATTCACAAGCCGATAGTGCCGCATTGAAGAATGTATTAACTTCCTCAATGGGCGCACGGCTCAACCCTTTAACCGTAGTAATTACGACCGCATCCGATAAAGAAACGGCTCCATTCGTTGAAATGCTCAAAATGTATAAAGCGATCCTACGAGGTGAGATTGAAAATGATTCCATATTTGCACACATCTTTGAGCCAGACGTAGACGACGAGGAAGGCGATCCGGCAACGTGGCGTAAAGTGCAACCACGCATGGGTATAACTGTTTATGAAGATTTCTATATCGACGCATACCAGAAGGCTTTATATAGCGCACCGGACGCGCTAGAGTTTCGAACAAAGTTACTTAATGTGTTTGCAGTTGATTCGACAACGAAATGGATCGGGGCGAAGCAGATCGAAGAACGATTCAAAGGTATTAGTATAGAGAATATCGGTACTTATCCGCTTACGATGGCGGCGGTTGATTTATCCGTTCGAGACGACTTTTCTTCGGTTACTTATAATATCTATTCGAAAGAAAACGGTTCTTTTCATTCGTATACGGATTACTATTTTCCGAAAGGAGCTTTAAAGGATCATCCAAATCGGGAACTCTACGAAGGGTGGGCGAAAGCAGGGTATTTGATTCTTTGCGACGGTGACATTATCGACTATCAGCAAATAGTAAACGATATATTATCTCGGGCGAAGTATTTACAAATTATGGGTATTGGTTATGACCCTTATAAATCGGCTGAATTTGTGAATCTACTTTCTTATTCGGTCGGTAGTGCAAGCGAATATATTAAGCCTGTCAAACAGACATACGGGACGTTTACGAGTCCGATAGAATCGTTTGAACTTGCCTTATATAGAAATAAACTCACATTCGATCCGAACCCTATTACGCCGTACTGCTTCTCAAACGCAGTGCTAGACGAAGATAGGAATATGAATAAAAAGCCAGTCAAGAAAACGCATAACGCAAAAATTGATTCGACGATAACAAACCTAATGACATTTCATTTATTCAATAATTACACCGAGTAACACGATAAGACTATGGCATTTGAACTTAATTTAAGAATAGGACGCAACAGAGAGGAAAAACGATCTCTACCGTCCGAAGAGGAAAAAATAGTAGAAGTTAGAGATAAAACAGCTAGGGAACAACCTGTTTCGGTAAAGTCTCCCGAACAGGCTATGCGGTTATCGACTGCGTTTAGATGTACCGATATTCTTTCTGGTACTATTGCTTCTCTGCCGCTATACATCAAACGTAAAGAAGATGCCGGAAACTACAAGGTAGATGCCGAAAACGAGTTGCATTATCTGCTGACTAAAAAACCGAATAAGCGCATGAACAGTTACGACTTAATATGTAATGCGATTATTCAAATGGTTAATCGTGGTAATTCATATATCTTTATCAAGAGAATGTTCGGAGATACGGCAGAATTAATACTTTGCTCAAATAACTCTGTTACATACGATATATACAGAGACGAATATACTATTTGTGATGTAATAAATAGGATATACGGTACTTATCCGGCTGAAAGTATTATCCATCTGAAAAATAAGAGTCTCGATGGTGGGTATACAGGTGTTAGCACGATCACGTATGCAAGCACGGTTCTTTCGGTTTCTGCTAGTGCTGATAATCAGAGTTTGCGTACTTTTCAGAATGGGAGTAAGATTAAAGGTATTATTTCTGGTGTCAAAGGTGGGGGAAAGGGACTTTCTTCTGTTGGCGATAAACAGACTTCCGACGTAGCGGACCGAGTGGAAAAAGACTTTAATAACGGGAGGGATATAACTTCCGTGAGCGAGGACATGACTTTTACACAACTTTCAATAACTCCGGCTGACGCTCAGCTACTAGAAACTAAAAAGTTTTCCGTATTCGATATTTGCCGTTTTTATGGTGTTCATCCAGACAAGGTGTTTGCCGGACAATCTACTAATTACAAGGCTTCTGAAATGAGTCAAGTTGCTTTCTTGTCTGACACGCTCGATCCTATATTGTGTCGTATTGAGGCTGAATTTAATGCAAAGTTGATACCTAGAACTGTCTCTGGTATTTATAAAATAGAATTTGATCGTAAAGCCTTGTATAAAACAGATATAGCCACACAAACGGCTTGTATGGAGAAGGAGATACAATACGGCGTGTCAACGGTGAACGAATGGCGTGTATGCCGTGAAGATAAAGCGCCTATAAATGGCGGTGACATTGCGTTTATGTCCTGTAATGTTGCTCCGATTGACTCTCCTAAGATTAAAGGTGAGATTAGTAGCGAAAAAGATGAGCTACCAAAAACAAACGAAAAAACATAGAGTAAAAAGCAATGGAAATAAGGAGTTTTACAGAGCTAGGCGCACCCAAATTATCGGAGGGTAGAATTATTGAGGGGTACGCTGTTGTTTTTGGGAAAGAAAGTCGTGTGATGTATGACGAGGAAAGGAAACGCTTTTTTATTGAGGTTATCGAACATGGTGCAGCAACCGAAGAACTTATAACCCGATGCGATATAAAGGCGGTACTAGAACACGATAAACGTAGGCTTTTGGCTAGATGCCGTTACGGTTCCGGATCACTCGAATTAAATTTTGATGAATATGGCTTGAAATACCGATTCGAGGCTCCATGTACTAGCGACGGGAATTTTGCTTATGAAATGATAAAACGGGGAGACATATTCGGATCGTCTTTCGCTTATTATACTGATGATAAGGATAAAAGTAAAGTTTCATATACGATGAAAGATGGGATGCTGTTGCGTACAGTGCACAAGATTGATTATATATCTGATATTTCCCCTGTTTCAGACCCTGCCTTTTTTGGTACAGATGTAACAGTTAGAAGCCTTGAAAATATAGAACAGCTTCTTAATGGTGATACAAATAGTGATTATTTATCCGAAATAGAAAACTTAGAAAAATTTATTTGACATGACAAAACTAGAAGAAGTAGCTCTGCTTAAAGAGCAAATGAGAAATCTGTTATCACAAGCAAAAACAGAAAAAAGAAGTTTGACAGACGAAGAGCAGACTAAATTCAACGAGTTAATGACTCGCAAAAATCAGATCGTCATCGACGAGACTCTTAGAAGTCTGGAAAGTAGCAAATCTGCAATTTTGCCGGAAAACAAAAGAGCTATCTTTGCAAAGGCTTTATATGACGTTTGCAATCATCGTTCTTTGGAAGAATACGGGAATTTTGCTGATGCAAAGGGGCTTAATTTCTCTATGCGTGCGGAGGGTGATCCTGTAAGAACAAGTTCAACCGATGCCGCTCCGATGATCCCGACAACAATCGGTGATATTATCGAACCGCTTGAAAAGGGGCTTATTGTTAATAAGTTGGGTATTAAGATGCAATACGGTTTGATTGGCGAATTGATGTTTCCGACATTGGCGGCTGTAGAAGCTACAATTGAAGGCGAGAACACCAAAATAAATCCGACAAAACTGGATATTGGTAATTTAAAGGCGCATCCGTGGCGTTTGGGTATTTCTATCCCATTGTCTAACGACGCAATTGATCAGACAAACGATGCTTTGTTTGATGTCACCGTTAAACAATTGTCTTTGTCAACTGCTCGTACATTGAATAAGATTATGTTTGCCGGAGAAAAGCAGGGACTTGCCTCAAAAGGTGTGTTTGTGAAAGATTCTCCAACAGTGGAGTATGAAGTTGCTCCCACATTCGAGGACGTTGTAGCGCTAGAAACCGCAGTAATGGATGAAAACGTAGATGTTACTGACGGAACGGCAGCATATATTTGCAGTCCGAAAATGTGCGGTAAATTAAAAACTACACGTATTGAAAAAGGTTCTCCCGAAATGGTTCTTAAAGACGGGATGATGAATGGTTATCCGGTGTACATGACTAATTACATGGGTGCGGATGAACTCGGCTTCGGTGTCTTTTCGAACGTTGGTATCGGTCAATGGGGAAAAATTCGAATGACTATTGACGATGTGACTCTAGCAGACACTAACGAAACGAAGTTTACGCTAAACTCAAAGTATGATATTGTTGTAGCTCGCCCAGAGGCATTCGCAATCGCGAAGAAGAAAGCGGTTGCAAAAGCTGCAAAAGCATAACACACTACTAACTACTTAAAAACGAAAAGGCTTTGGCTTCATAGCCTTAGCCTTTTTTCATACTTATAATTATGCCACAATACGTAACACTCGAAGAACTCAAACAGCATTTAAATGTCGATTTTGATACGGACGATACATATATAACCGAACTTATTGAACCCGTTCAACTTGCAATAGAGGCGTATTTAAACGCTCCGTTGGAAGGTTTTGCAAAGGAGGGGAAAATTGATCGTCGTATTTGGCACGCAATCCGCATACTTATTGCGAACTATTATGCTAATCGTGAATCGGTTACATTTGCCACACCGCAAGTAATACCGGGACACGTAGAACTATTACTGCAACCTTTAAAGCGATACACATAATGCAAGCGGGATTATTAAACGAAATGATCGGCTTTTATCGTAGTGAATCAATCCGGGATAGCCTCGGCGGTACGTCTGAAAGTTGGGTGAAAGTATTCGATAAGCGTGCGTATATCCGTTTTAAGTCTGGTGCACGAAAAGAGGCTAACGGCGAAATCTATAATACGACCGTAAACACGATAATGATTCGCATTTGTAAAGAGGTCAACGCTAAAATGCGGATCGAATACGACGGGCAGAAATATAAGATTCTATCTATCAATCACGATCGGAAGCAGCAGGCAACGGTCATAGAAGCGGAGGTAATCAATGAGTAATGAAAACTATACTGGGCGGAATTTGTATCGCGTCGAGGTAGATACAAAAAAGGTAAACGAGTTGTTGGACCGCTTGAATGATGATGAAGGAAAGAAAGCGATTAAATCAGCATTAAGAAGGTCTATTCTCATCATTCGCAAACAGGCGCAGGAAAATTTAGTTTCTGCTGTTACAGACGCGGAGTTTTCGAGTACAAAAAATGGTTCGACATTCAAACCGTTAAAGAATGAAATAAACGTAGCAGTTTATCGCAATGCTTCCGGCGCACGGGTTGACCTGATCGACCGACGCAAAAAGGGATCACGCGCCTATATGCTGAAATGGTTTGAATCAGGAACCAAAGAACGAGCTACCAAAAAAGGAGCGAATAGGGGTAGTATAAATGCTTCTCACTTCTTTTCTAATGCGGTCAAATCGAAGCAGAAAGAAGCGGAGGACTCACTAGAGCAAAATATAATTGATTCTATAATGAAAGTAGCAAATAAAAAGAAATGAGTTTATCAATAGGCGCACACGTATATAAGAAACTAAGCAATTCTACGGAGTTGGCAAAGTTGGTTACTGATAAAATCTATGCGATCTCAACCAAAACGGAAACATCTTTTCCGTTCGTAATCTACAAGCGTAGTTCTCTAGTACCGGAGTATACAAAAGATCGTTACGGGACCGGGGATGCTGTTTCGGTTGAGATCGTTGTAGCTAGCGACAATTATCTGAACTCTATTACTATCGCGGAGGAAGTGCGCAAGGCATTAGAGAACAAGCGAGGAAGCTACGACAGTTTCGATGTGATCGACGCAAAGTTAATGAGTGCGGACGAAGATTTTATTGAAGATACTTTTATTCAATGCCTCGTATTTTCTTTTAAAACAGAATGAGTAACTAATAAAACACGATTAAAATTATGAGTAAAGCAAAAGCAGTATTAGGAAAAGACCTAATGTTATTTGTAGAAACTAAGGCTCTAGCTTTAGCAACTTCCTGTAAATTAGGTTTGTCGGCTGAAACTATCGACACGCAAAGTAAGGACTCCGGTATTTGGACGGAAAAGGATATTAAGAAGCTGTCTTGGAACGCTTCGAGTGATAACGTGTTTAGCGCCGATGCTGACGCGAATAGTTATGACAAGTTGTTTGCCTTGTTTATTGCGCATAAACCTGTAACGTTGAATTTTGGCATTATAGCTAATGCAGACGTAAACGAAATGCCTGCTGATGGTTGGACGCTTTCGCCCGGTTCCTATACTGGAAAGGCTGTTATTACTTCACTAGAAGCAAATGCGCCAGACGGAGATAAGGCGACTTTCTCGATTTCTTTCGAAGGTACGGGACCGATTAAAAAAGCAACTTCCGCGCCCGCTAGTAAATAATCATGAGCGGCGCTTTGCCGCTCTAAAATCACTATCAATGAAAACAATATCAATTAACGGGAAAGAATTTACATTAAAATATTCGCTTCGGGCGTTTTTCATCTTTGAAAATCTATCCGGCTATCCGTTCCAATTCGGTAAAATGATAGACGAATTTCTTTTGTTTTATTCGTTCCTACTTGCAAATAACGAATCGTTCACAATGGAATTTGACGAGTTTATAGATTCGTGCGAAAGCGATCTGACATTATTCAATCAGTTTAAAACACTTCTTTTGGATGAGATCAAACTACGTTCGCAATCGGCAGGAAATGACGTAAAAAAAAAGAAGGTGACGACGCGGAAGAAAAAGCAGTAAGTATCCGCGAACTCTATTCGCGTGTTGTCGGAGAGGGCGGTATCGCTCCTGATTACTTCCTCGATAAAATGAGCTTTATCGAGGTCGAATCGTTTCTAGACGGATTGAATCGACGCAATCGCGAGTCATGGGAGCAAACTAGATTGCTAGGCTACATCATAGCACAATCGAATAGCACAAAGACACTAAAGCAAACCGACATACTCCGCTTCCCGTGGGATGAAGAAGAGAAGAAAGATACTAGCGTAACTAACGAGGATATGAAACGGCTTAGAGCTAAAGCGAAAGCATTAGAATCACAATTAAACACGAATAAAGATGTCTGATATAGTAACAAGATTATTGCTTAAAACAAATGACTTTGACGCGAATCTAAATAAGTCGAAGAAGAATGTAAACGGGTTTCAAAGCGACATCGCTAAAATGTCCGGCGTTGCAGTATCGGGAGTTATGAAGTTTGCCGGAGTTCTCGGTATTGCTGTAACTGCTTCGGAAGGGTTCAATAAAGTAATGAATAGCAGTCAGACGCTAGGGGATGAATACGCCCGTACTATGGATGGCTTAAAAGGTGGTGTGGATCAATTTTTTTACTCTATCGGTAGTGGAGACTGGACACCGTTCATGAACGGATTATCCGAAACTATACGGTTAGCGCGGGAAGCATACAACGCGATGGATCAATTAGGAAATACTAAAATGTCATTTTCTTATTTCGACGCAAAGAACCAAGCAATAGTACAGGAGCAAATAACTATCTTAAAAGACAAGGATTCAACAGAAGAACAAAAGAAAGCAGCTAGGGAGCTATTAGACAAGACGCTGAAAGATCAAGACGAAATAGTCGGTCAATACAAACGAAGGAGTAATAATGCGGTACGGGCGATGGTAAAGGCTGCTATAGGGCTTGACGGTGTGGATGTTTCGGGGATAGACATAGATAAAGTGCTGAAATTAGACGTATCTTCAGCAGGTGATGAACAAAAGGCACAATTAGCAAAACAGTACAAAGACTTCGTAGATGAATACGACCGTTTGAAAGCCAAATTCACAACTTACGAAACTGTTGGTTCTGGGATGAATGTACACACAGTTGCGACTACAGACGCAAAAGCTTTAGGAGAGGCAATAAGCCCGATGTTGGCAAAGTATCAAGATGCAATACAATATAACGCGATTTTAGTAAAGAAGAGTGATGAATGGTTACAGAATTTGATCAATGTCTCGGCGGCGGCAGAGGCGGCAGGTCGAAACTTATCTAGTATGACTAAAGCAGCAAATCGCGCCTCTCAATCTGGTACAGGTGGAAATCCGCCTAAAGAAAAACCTAAAGAGGGTTCTATTGCTTGGTATGACTCCGAAATCTCTGATCTAAATAAGAAACTTATTGCTGAAACCGACATGCAAGCGCGTGCAACGATTCAAGCAACGATAAACGAGCTAGAACAAAAGAAGGTCAAACTCAAATTTGTAGTCGATCAGGAGGCGTTCAAAATTGCTCACGGCGAAATGAAAGACGGCGCCTTGCCGATTCCTATAAAGCCTACATACGATAAAGTTCCGACACATGGGAAGACTGGAAAAGATTTTAAGTTACCTAAGCATGATCCACTCTTTAAAAAAGAAGATATAGACTTGAATCAAGAGTATGCCGAATCGCTTGCAAATATTAGTGGAGTCGTTGGGAGTATGTCGGGTCTATTCGATGATAATACGGCTTCCGTCCTGCAATGGGGAGTTAGTTTCCTGTCAACTGTCGGGCAAGCTATTCCGAAGATACTTGAAATGGCGGGTGCAAATGAGGTAGAAGCGGAAACGGCGCGTAAAAGTGCAATCGCGAATATGTCGGCAGCAGGGGGTGAGGTTTTAAAAGCTCACGCAGGAATCCCTTTTGTCGGTATTGCTCTAGGTTTGGCGGGTGTTGCTGCTATTATTGCCGCTATGTCAAGTATGCCGAAGTATGCAACGGGTGGTATTGTTCCGGGCACATCGTTTACAGGTGATAAGGTTCCGGCTTTATTGAATAGCGGCGAAATGATATTGAACGGATCGCAGCAAAGTAACCTGTTTCGTATGCTTAATTCAGGTTTATACGGTTCGCTATCGCAGAAAATTGCACCGAGTGGAAACGATGATATTCGCTTATATAGCGATGTTGAAATAAAAGGAGATCGCATATTTTTAGCATTACATAATCACATCAAGAAAACTGGTAAAAGACTATGGTAAACTACGGTACAATATACACACTTCCTTTCAAATCTCGAAAGGAAGTTTCTTATTTGATTGAAATACAAAAGGAAAACTATACGGGCGATTCTGTTGAGTTGGTCGGTAGTGGTAGTTCTCCTTTCTCTGTTTCGATTGAGGACGAAGATTTCTTGTATGTTCCTACTCGATTCTCAAAAGCGGTGATTCGTGTTGTGGGTGGTGATTATTTGCAAAGTTTATATTCTACCGGGTATCAACAGTATAGGGTGAATTTTAAACGTGAAAATGAAATCGTTTGGACGGGATTTGTAAAACCGGAACTTTATACGCAGGATTATACATCTACCAAATTCGAGCTAGAAATAGACTGTATTTCTGCAATGGGTACGCTAGAATATATCAATTATAAACAGGGTAGGAGTGATACTAGAAGTTTTATAAGCATCTGGGAGTTATTAAAAATGTTCATATCTGAGTCTCGCGGGTGTTATTCCTCCGTCTTTATTCCTCATGTGTACGCTAAAGATCAATCTAGTTATAATAAAGAATCAAACATATTAAAGGAGTTAACGATCAGCGAACAAAACTTCTTTGACGAGGACGACAAGGCGATGACATTAAAAGAGGTTTTAGAAGAAACTTGCAAGTTTTTGAATTGGACCTGTGTAGATTGGTTGGGAAATTTATATTTTGTTGATGTAGACCACAAAGGAACATATCACGAGTACAATCTTGATATGACATCTTTTACTCGGCAGTCCCCTAACCGATTCAAAGTTTCCGAGATTGGTTTTGCGGGTTCAGAGCACTTCCTTGATATTCTTCCCGGTTATAACAAAGCGACAATAAAGTGTAGTAATTATTGTTACAATGATATTATATCGGAGGAAGAATTTAAGAAGTTGAGTACGTTTGCTGAAAGGAAAACCTATAATTATAAACAGTATTATGAAACAAGGCAGTATCTAAAGAGCAAGGTGTTTAAACTCCCACGCTATGAGAATCTCAATGATAATAAGCCTTATTGTAATTTAGTAGACGAGAGCGTAACCAATGTGTACATAGACGAACCTACACGATATTTTCTAGGCGGTTATTGTGCTAAGAGGTGCGAGTACGAAGTGAATGACGGCAAACCAAATATCTCTGATTATAATTGGGAATATCTTTATCAATTTAAATTAGTATCGGATTACAACTACACGTATCCGAGCACTGTTCCGCCCACAGGTGACGAACAAGAGGATCCAGATTGGAAGCCACCAATGATAACGGTTCCCAAACAATTAGGAACCGGATCGCCTTTATTGAAATTTAAAGATAATAAGCCAATTAAGTACTTCGATGGAGCTTTCGGTATCAGTATGTCATATAGTCATCCATTGAATGCTAGTAATATGACATCGTATGAGAAATATAATTCTGGTGGTGTCTTTGGCACGGAGATAGCATGTAGATTAATTGTAGGTGACTACTACTACACTAATAATGGTTGGGTTAAATCCACTACAAAACCGACGGGACTAGATTTGACTTTTGATTTGGACTTTAAATTAAAGAAGCCGGATGAATGGGTAAAAAACGAAAATACTAAAACTCTAAGTATGCCTTACGAAGGTTTGACCGGATACGTGATCGAGATTCCGAACAATATTAATCTGTTCGGACAATTAGAATTTGAAATTTTAAAAAAGGTATGGCTCCCGGAAGGAGTGTCCGGATATGGCTTTTTCTTAAAAGATATAAAAATAGATTTTAAAAAGAAGGTCATAGATAATAATAACATCGAAGAGAATAATTCGGATCGGATTTATGAGAATGTAGTGAATGAAAGCTATATTAATCCTCTTGATGAAATAGAATTTAAAATATCAAGTTACAATAATGACGGAGCGTGTTACAGTAAGGTAATGTTAGGGAGTGACTATTTAAGGGATAATCTTTATTCATCTATCGAAAACGCTTTAGTACGTCCAGAAGAACAACTAATAAGAAGGATAATTAACCAATACGGAGCTACCAAAATAAAGCTAACACAGGTATTAAAGAATAGCGAATCTATTACACCTATATCTGTGATTTCAGACAATTATATGAATGGGAAAAACTTCATCGTTACAGGTGGTGAAATAGACTTTGCGGCAGAACAGTTCACCTGTAAAATGATACAAACTAATGGCTATACAAATAAAGAATAAGGCTATCCCTGCATTGCCACGATCAAAGAACTATCCCGTCGGGACTACTATCTTTAATTCCGGCGGTGGCTCTCAATCTTCTTCTAGTTCCGGTCCTGTTTCCGATACGGGATTAACAAAAGAAATTCGTGTCAATGCGCCTCAGACCGGGCACATATCACCGGGCGCTATCTTTAAGCAGGGTACGGGGTATGAGCAAATATTTCGCAAAATGCTATATAAACCTGTTCCTGCTACACTTGTAGGTAAGCTATCGACAGCAAACGATGTAGAATACGGATCGGCAAAGGGCGTACTTACTTATACGGCAACACGCAACGATAACGGCGCTATGATTAAATCGTATTATGATGACAACGAAGAGAATGTACTAGAGTTCTCTTCGGAAGTCAATGCTGCACAAACAGCGATACGTCGTCTTACAGGGAATTATACGAAGGGAGAAACCTACACCGCTACGGCTGTTTTTGCCGCGAGTGATGATTTGGACGAAATAACTTTGAATAATAAGATTAGTGTTAATGTACTCCGTAAATGGTTTGCGGGTGTATGCAGCTCTATTCCTAAAACATCCGACGATGTGCGCTCGCTTGCTAGTAACGGCTTGTACGGCGGGTCCGGTACGTTCAAATTCTCTGCCGGGCAATGGAAGATAGTAGTTATATGTGTACCCGTAAATACTATTAAAGAGATCACTATAGCATCATCATACGGAAATTTTATAGAGAACGAGAAAGTATGTAAAGGTCCGATTTCTATTTCTGTAGAAGGAGCTAATAGGAGCGAAGCGATAGATTATAAAATGTGGGTTATTCAGACGCAGGGATTGAACGACCCGGATTCATTTACTTTTAAAACAATTTGATATGGTAAAAATAAACGGAAGTTCTTTCCCGCACCAGTACAGACGCACAAATTCTTTTCCTATTGATTCAACGGAAACGTGGACTACCATAGAGGACGCAACTGCTTACGCACGCAATACGGACACAGAGGCATATTTGCCTTATTCCGGTCAAGTAATATCTATAGAGGGCGAACAGAGTATATATGTATTGGTAGAGGATGAAACTATTTCTAAAGAAGATGGCAGGGAACATTTTAAACTGCACAAAATTTCTACGGAAGAAGTAGCAGACGGAAAATATTTAAGTAAGATCGTAGAGGATACAGCAGAAAAGCTTATTCACTTTAAAGGCGGGATAGATGTAATAGGCGTTTTATCGGCGGCTATCGCTAAATTTTCCGGCGACATTTCTTCTACTAACTACGTATCAAAGTTGCTAGGATGGATTATCAAGGCTTCCGGTGATGCGGAGTTTAAATCGCTTCGTGTTAATGAATTTTTAGAGGCTGACGAACTGAGATATAACCGTGTGTCTGTTATAGCCGGGGAAGAATGGAACGCACCGGGCGGCGGTATAATAGAATCAGTAAATACGTTAAGTCAAACCATTACACTTAAACTGGAACCGGGCGAGTTGGCTAGCTTGGCAGTGGATGATATTTGTAAAGGCATATTTAACAACCAAACAGGATTCCAGACCGCCTATTTTCGTATTACCGAAAAACTGAGTAATTCGACCTTTAAATACGTGCTTAGAAGTGGCGCTTCTCGTCATCCTGCTAAGCTAATGCACTTCGTTGCGTATGGTAACTTCACGAATGCGGATCGTCAAAGGTCTAGCTATTCAACTCAAAGCTATTCCCGTTATCTTGTAGGCGTGAGCGATTGGGAAATAAAGGTAGGTATGATTGCTATGCAGCTAGGCGACTTGTCTAACTTAAAGCTATTCGGTCTTGATATGACCGGACACAGTGCGTATTTACGCAATATCTATATGTCTGGAACCATCAAACAACTTTCGCAAGATGGGGTTACAGAAGTGCCCGTAACGGCATTCAAAGGGGAATGGAAATCTGGAACATATTTCTATTATGACGAAGTTACACATAACGGGAGTACATATATATGTATTGAAGATAAAACCAATCAAGAACCAAGTGAAACCGCCACAGATTGGCTTAAGCACGTTTCTAAGGGCGACAAAGGTGATAAAGGGGATAAGGGCGATAAGGGTGCAACAGGTGCGACAGGTCCTAAAGGTGAAACAGGACCTACCGGATCGCAAGGTATTCCCGGCACATCTCAGTTCTTCCATGTGAAGTACTCCGCCAACTCGAACGGTAATCCGATGAGCGATACGCCTAATACTTATATCGGTACTGCGGTGACAACTAGCGCAACCGCTCCAACCGGGTACGCCTCATACAAGTGGGTGCAGTTGAAAGGATCGCAGGGACCCAAAGGAGATCAAGGAATCAAGGGACCGACCGGAGCGGACGGTAAGACTACCTACCTGCATATCAAATACTCGGATAACGGTACGACGTTCACCGCTAACAATGGTGAGACTCCGGGCGCGTACATCGGACAATACACCGACTTCACGGCGGCAGACAGTAATACGTTTTCTGCTTATACGTGGACGAAGGTGAAAGGTGACAAGGGCGATAAAGGCGATAAGGGTGAACAAGGAACACAAGGAGCAACAGGATTGCCGGGCGCTCTTATTCGTCCACGTGGTGAATGGAAAGCTAGTACGGCATACGTGAATGATTCTCAATACCGGGATACGGTCATTTATAATGGAAATACTTATTCCTGTAAAACGAGTCATACATCTTCCAGTTCCTTCGACTCAACAAAATGGACTCTATTTAATGAGTTTATTAATGTCGCTACGCAGTTACTAGTAGCCCAAAACGCTACGATTGACATACTAGGTACATCCGGCTTGTTTGTTGGTAATCTGTCAAAGACGCAAGGATGGTTAATGAAAGGCGGATCGATTAAGCACAATGTTACGGGAGTAGAACTGACAGCAGAAGGAAAGTTCTCACTTCCTGCAACGGGTGCGATGTTGGTTGGTGGTAAAACGTTTATTACTAGTGGTAAAATCGTGACTGATTTTATTGACGTAGATAATTTAAAAGTTAAGAAGTTAGATGGAGCTACAGGTACATTTAAAGAATTACAAGCGGTTGACAATAACGGGAAAATACAGGGAAAAATAGCTTTTAATGTTTCCGGTTCTGGGGACAATGTTTCATCTTCGTTTAATATTAATTTTTCAAAAACATGGGTTTCGGGTGACTTATATCATCAAGGATATAATTATACAGAAAAGCGATCATTTCGTTTTTACACATCAGATTTGTGGTGTAGGGGTGAATTTGGACACAGTAAAATGACAACAATGGAGTATTATGGTTACGATACTGGTGAGGTATACTTTCATATATATGGTATGGGAAATGCAGGAGTCAGACATGTATATCCAAAAGATAATGGACAACCTGTAGACTGTATCATATTATCCGGAAATACTAATTATATCGCTTGTGTCTGCAATGCTAGTACACAAAAAATGATAGTATTAATCAATAACTCAAGTTATACAAAAAGAATAAGTCTCAATTATGCTAGTCAAGCTAAAACTGAAATTTCTCCTTGGTCTTTTAAGATCTTTGTAACAGGAGCTATGCAAAGCGGAGTAAATAATTTATTTGGTATGGGTTAATAACAAAACATTATGAAAATAGACTTTAGAAAAATCGAAGTAACAGACATCGAAGGGAATAAGAGTACGTTCGATATCAGCAAGGAGTTAGGTAATACTATCTACCAGAAAACCGCCGATCTGGGGGAATTGGAGTTAGCGCAGAGAATCTATAAAAATGGTGAGGTCGAATTGTCAACAGACGAAGCGGAACGCATCAAGGAATACGTGAGAACTAACTTTGTCGCAGTCGTGCAGATAGCGGTTAATGAAGCGCTTGCGAAAGAATGATTTAGCACAAAAAATATATTATAGAACTATATATTATTAATCACTTTAAAAACAGAATTTATGAAAACAAAGTATTTAACAGAGAATTTGAGAACTACACAGGTAGAATCTACTGCAAAGGGTAGTGAGTATGAGTATCACGTTTCTTACGTGTATAATGGCAAGAATCTACTCAGCTTGTCATGTAACATCTATAAGGGGAATGCCGAGAATCAATCCTATTCAGGTTGTATGTCATTTGAAAGCGGCAATAAGTCGATGAACTTCCCTGCGGATAGTGATATTATCCCGCATCTTACTATGTTTGAAAATATTATGAAGGAAGTAAATGAGTCGTTGACTGCCGAATAGAGCTACCTAAAACAGACGAACAAGGCTACAAATAAAAGACATGGATGAATGGATAAAAATCATAGGTGCATTAGGAGGATTAGAGGCGATCCGCTTTACTGTTACTTTTCTAGCAAATCGAAAAACGAACGCTCGAAAGGAAAAGGCTACGGCAGACTCGATGGAGTTGCAAAACTTGCTTTCTATCATTGATAATCTGAACAAGCAGATCGAGCGATACGACGAGCGATTAAAACAACGGGATGAGAAAGTAGATACGATTTATCGCGAATGGAGAACCGCACAGGCAGAGTGTCAAGACTGGATGCGTAAATACTACGAGCTTGAATTAGCTTTGAAGGATGCGGAACATAACCGATGTGACAGACCAGACAGCGAGTGCAGCCGGAGAACTCCACCACGTAGACCAATTACAATTAAAAATCAAAACAAAAAGGAAAGCAATGAATAAAATAGACTCGATTATCATCCATTGTTCAGCTACACGTGCCGGGCAGGATTTAACTGCAAAAGATATTGATCGTATGCACCGGGCGCGCGGATTTAACCAAATCGGATATAACTATGTTATTCGGATTGATGGCACGATAGAAAAAGGGCGATCTTTAACGGTTGACGGGGCGCACTGTAATACGAAAGGTTTTAGCGAATCATCTTACAATAAACATAGTGTCGGTGTTTGCTACATCGGCGGCTTGGATGCAAATGGAAAACCCGCAGATACACGGACGCCATCGCAAAAGGCAACATTGCGGCAACTAGTTGCAGAACTTTGCAAGGAGTATGATATTATCGAGGTTCTCGGACATCGTGATACTTCGCCCGATCTGGACGGAAGCGGTGAGGTAGAGCCGAAAGAATATATTAAGGCGTGCCCCTGTTTTGATGTACGCTCCGAGTTTCCTAATTTCTTGCGTAATACAGTAGTTCGACCATGAAACGACTGATTTATATTATCATATTGCTGATATTAGCAATATGTTTCGTGTCCTGCCGAACTCAATACATCCCGGTTGAGTCCGTGCGCACCGAATATAAGACGCGTGACAGTATCCGATTTGATAGTATCTATCAGCGTGACAGTGTTTATATGCTCGTAAAAGGCGACACAATCTATCAGTATAGATATAAGTATCTGTATCGCTACCTAACAACGAATCGCACTGATACGATTCTTAAACACGATTCTATTCCAATTCCCTACCCGGTCGAAAAACAGTTAAGCCGATGGCAAACTATTAAAATGGAGTTGGGTGGGTGGGCGTTCGGAATTATAATCTTGTTTACTCTGATAATAATCGGTCAGATAATATTCAAATCTAAAAAATAATTAGTATATTTGTACATGGACGTGGGTGTCCGTTGCATCATCTCTCTATGGAAAGTTGCTAGTTTTCGAAATCGAGAGGTAATACGTTATTTATTCCAAAAGAATGAGCCTCGACTAAGTGTAGTCGGGGTTTTTTATATATTATTGTGAGGTAGTGATTTTCTCAGATAATATATTTTCTAGTATTTTTGCGGATAACAATAAAAAAAGAATGTATGGACGAATTTTATACTGAATTGAAGAAACTAGTGCCTTTGAAATATAATAAAGGAGATTTTAGAGATGTTTTAGTGGGTGCTTTGGAATCTTATGTAGATTTATTAGAGTTACATAAGAAAGAGTTGTGTCCTGATATTGATGATGTAATAAGCTATGTAAAATTATGTAATATAAAAATAGAGACATGTATAGAGGCGTATTTTGAAGGCATGTATAGCGTTGCATATCAATGTATAGAAGAAATATTGTCAGATGTTTTATATAGTGATGGTTATTTAACAATTCTACCAGATTCTTTGTTTTATCGAGCCAGAGTTTTTAAAACTAATGGGCGAAAATCTTATACAGAGATGTTTCATATCCCTCTTGATAAAAGAGGGATAGTTGAGACGCAGCGTTATAGTGCTCCCGGATATCCATGTCTATATTTGGGATCAAGTATCAACGCTTGTTGGGAAGAGCTTAGGAAACCTCGATTTGATGATATGATGGTATCCCTATTTGTCGTTAATGAGAAGTTTCCTGTTTTAGATTTAAGAATACCTAAAAAAGAAGATTTGAAAGATAGTAGGCTTAGTATGGTATTGAAAAAAATACCTCTTATTCTCAGCTCTTCTGTATATGTATTGAATCGTGATTCTTTCTTCAAACCAGAATACATAATTCCTCAACTTATAATTGAATATATTATTACCCAAAATAGAAATAAGTATAAAGATAAAGAGTATGACTTGTTCGAGTTTATTTTAGGTGTTTATTATACTTCTGTTCATATAAATGATGATTGGGAATTTCCTTGTAGCACATTTGATAATTTGGCATTACCTGTTGTTTTTGTAAATGAAAAAGAAAACTATTGTCAGTTGTTGGCTTCCTGTTTTAAATGGACTGATCCTACTTCGTATAGTTATGAAGATATAAGAGGAAAATTCGATATGCAAAAGACTGAGATTGATAAAGATATACATTTAACAGAAAAAGAAAAGAACTATAAATATTCAAAAATGGGAAAGTTAGAACGTCGATTATTCGAACTAGAACGTTATCAAATGGCTTATCTTGTGGTAAATAAGAGAGCGCTATCTTTCTCTAATGAGGGTGAAGTGAAAAAAATAGGAATCCGTTCAAGTAGTCCTTGGATTATTACATAGATGGAGAAATATGAAGGTTGTCGATACTAGTTTTTATAAGACTGTATAAAATCTTATTGATATTTTCTAGATAACTGTTAATTATGATGGGTATGAGAAAACCCCGCAACGGCTCGAATTGCGGGGTTAGTGTCAAATTAAAACGCATTAGAGTATGCGGATCGAGCCTAATAAGTTAGATATATCCGATAAAGCATAGTTTAAACGCTCTTTTTCTTCCTCACTAAACTTGCAGGGTTTCCCATTGACGATACATCCGTTTATCCTGTTATTTAGCCATTGCCGGGACTTTCCGAAATATTTCTTAGCGATATACGACAAAGATATAACGTCTTTAACTTCTTCTAATTGTTTGCGCACACTGATTTCGTGCTCTATCTCCTTTAATTCTTCATTGACTTCTTTATATCCGTTAAGGATAAAATCGGCAATAATATTTGCATCCTCTTTAGAGGTAAATTTATTCTTTATTTCGATAAACTTACTTTGATACATAGCCTCATTCTCCGGTGTCGGATTATTTAGAAGCTCCTGTAGTTTTTTTAATTCATCTTTTAATTTTTCCATATTTATAGTTTTTATTCCTCCCATTTCTGGGAGGAAGATTTTTACTTTTCTAGTTCTTTTAATGCTTTCTCAATGTTTTCGATATTCTTTTCAACTCTTAGTTTTTCATCGAGAATAGCGTTCATTTTCTTTTCGTCTGCATCGCTGTTATTCTCAAAAACAAAGTCGAGCATTTTCTTTTTCGCTTTGTTCTGCATTAACAAGCTGATTAGATAATCTGTTTCGTTACTCATTGTTATTATGTGTTTTAATTTGACTCTACAAAGATAATATACATTTGTATATTATACAAGCGTTAAGTGGATTATTTTAATGAATTTATGTAATCTAATACTTGTCGATTGGCGTTGTCTACTTTTTCTAAATCATAATCAATATAAATCCCGGTTGTTTTACAGCCATACTCATGACCTAGAGCTAGAGAGATAACATCTTTTGATACTCCTATCTTATGGGCAATTGTCGCCCATGTATGGCGTGCCCAATACGACGTGATTTGAGGAAATAAAACGTCTCTTATCTTTTTCCCGCCTAGTCCCTTTCTTTCGAAGTCACCAAGTTTTTGCAGTCCTCTATTCATTGCCGTCATATACTTTCGATAGTTATAGTTGTTATCTTCCAATATATTCAAAAGATATTCTTTCTCTTTATACCTGTTTATTATCTCCATTGCTTCCGGCTCGACTTTTATAGAATAAAGTTTTCCAGTCTTTTCCCTTTTGTATTCAATACGTCCATCTGTGATACCCTTTAAATGAAATAAATCTATTCCGTTTATTCCAATTAGGTAAAACATTAGCATGAACATGTCTTGGTATTGCTTTTGATATTCTTCTCCTTTGAAATCTCTTAGTGTAATAAGCTGCTCCGCTTTTAATGAGCGCTTCCTAGTTTCCTCTCTTGCTATTTTGAATTTTCTGAACGGGTACAGTTCAGTTTCGTCATTATCAATTGCATAATTGAAAATGGTCCTTATGTTTCTTAGGTTGATGGAGCAGGAGTTTATTTTCAATCCATTATCTAACATCCATTTTTCGAATGATTCTAGCCATTTTTTTGTCATTGTCTCAAACGTACATTGCGGATCGTAGGCGATGATCTTATTTTTAGTTGTTATATAGGTATCTATTGTATTTTGTTTTGTTTTTGTTGAAATGAAGTCGTCTATGTATTCTATGAATGTTTTGCTAGTTGATTCGTTTTTTATAGACCTAACAATGTATTCCTTTAGCGATTTATCGCTCATTCCTTTTAACTTTTGATTGTTGTCTAGTATGACTACTATCATTTCAACTCTGTTAATAAGGTTGCGGATTGCTACGTTTTTAGCTTTGTAATTCTTTGCGCTTTTGTTATACTCCGTTCCTGTCCAAGTTTCGGGAGTGGCGCTGAAATCAGTTCCTAATACTATTTGTCCTTTGTGTCTAAGGTACAATTTAATGGGAAAAGAACCGTCATTCTTTTTTCTGCGTGTGTCTAAATGAAAATAAACTGTTGCCATATTCTTATCGTTTTAGTGTATATATGCCGATGAATAAGGGAAGAGGTAGCTTGTAAAGCAGCAAATAATTTGCATTAAATTTGCATTGAACTACTTGAAAATACCCTTAAAAACCATGCAAAAACGATACTTTGAAAGAAAAGAAATGCAATAAAAAAGCCTCCTACAACTAAGTAAGAGGCTGATAATCAGTGAGTAGTGAGTACGAGAATCGAACTCGTATTACATGCGTGAGAGGCATGTGTCCTAACCGTTAG